>Ga0208811_1000024_pt1 | contig 45432 bp, 27 predicted proteins | sample Colrivmet1561A02_FD_187681 | JGI IMG/M metagenome (GOLD analysis project Ga0208811, IMG submission 187681) | Estuarine microbial communities from the Columbia River estuary - metaG 1561A-02 (SPAdes) (version 2) | ecosystem: Environmental > Aquatic > Marine > Intertidal zone > Estuary | place... | reverse complement strand
TAGGGCGTATAGCAGCGTAGAAGACAGCGCAAAGGGCTATATTGATTTCTTGTCTGATAATAAACGATATTCACAGGTACTAGCTTCAACAAATGTTAGTGACGCCGTAACAGCAATAGGACAATCAGGATACGCAACTTCGCCAGAGTATGCGCGAGACGTTGGCTCAATCGCTAGAAAATTCCAGTATGAAAATTGATCATTGGTTTACCGCTATTGTAGAGAATATTGCAGATCCGCTAAATGCAGGTCGTGTGCAGATACGTTGTTACGAGTATCACGAACTTGATGACGCAAATAGTATACCCAGTGAAAAATTGCCATGGGCAACTCCACTCCTACCAATCACCAGCGCTAGTAATTCGGCTGTAGGCGCGAGCGCAACTGGGTTAATGGTTGGTAGTTGGGTTTTTGGTTTTTTTAGAGACGAAGACCTACAAGATCCTGTTATAATTGCAACAATACCAGGAACAACAAATTTAAGCGGAGGCGGCGCCGACATCCCACAAGACGCAATATCATCCTCGGTAGGAAACTCATTTGTAAGCGGAACAAATGTTTCGCAGTATGTAGACGGCTCTCCAATAGCAAATTCGGCAAATACTTCTGCGCTTGACGGCGCGCCAGCCGCATGGGCTGATGAGAAGGTTGCAAAAGGAGCGGTGGATTCATTTGTCAACGATGTACTTAATTCTTCACAATAATTATAATTATGTCTAACGTTTCAAATCAATGGTGCGCTGAAAAATTAACTGGATTTCTAAAATCATCGGTTAAACCAGACAACGCAGATCTTCCTGCAGACACTAGTAGTTTAACTAATTGGCTAAACTGGCCTCTAGGCAAGGGAGCCAAATATATGACACAAATAGCAAGCCCCAAAACGCTGTATAAGGGCGATATTATTATTAGAAGCGGCGCAGAAGACTATGTTGCTGTCGTGTATGACGGGGGTCCAGTATCAGGAACCTATAAAATTGCAGAATTTGACTATATTTCTAAAAAGATCACTAAAAAAAGTACTACAGGGCCAGTGGCGTATATACTACGAATCAGAGGCGCGTATGGAGACCCAGGAATTACAAGTACCGCAGCTGACGGCAAAAAAGTTAGCAGACGATCAAGTTTTCTAACAAAGTCTGGCTCAGTTGAGGTTGATAAGAGGCTTATTGATATAATTGAAAGTGCTGGTATGGCTATGCCAGACGGCTATACTACGCAGCTAACTTCTGGTGTACGTCCAGGAGACTCTAGATTTCACGGTCGTGGAAAAGCAATTGATATACAACTATACCTAAATGGCAAAGCACTAGGACGATATCAAGTTGCGTCAGACTTTAGGCACTACGAAATTTTTGCTCAAAAGGCGCGTCAGATTCAAACAGCTAAATATCCAGAGTTAAACGTTGCATTTAGGTTTGGCGGTTATTTCTCAGGAACACGAGCAAACTATGGCGCGCTAGACTCTATGCATTTTGATATAGGCGGCTCGGCGGGTCTTGGTACCGGTGGCGGGTCTTGGGCAAATGGATTAACTTCTACTATGAGAAACTACTGGGCAGGCGTTACGAGTATCGGTATGGGCGGCGTTGCATAAGGCTTATATATAGAATAGACAAATTATGGCAAACAGCAGCTTTAGTACACCGTTTCCAACCAATCAATCGGTATATCCATACAACAACGTGAATCAGTCGCGTTCAGGGCACGTTTTTGAAGTTGATGACACGCTTGGTCACGAGCGCATAAAGGAAAAACATAAGTCTGGAACGTATCGTGAAATACACGCAGACGGTTCAAGCACCGTAGTTATAGTTTCGAAGCATCACACAACTATACATAGAGACGGCCACGTTACGGTTATTGGCAACGCCAACGTTGATATAGGCGCGGCTGGTTCGGTGTCTAACGTAAATATAACAGTTCATGGCAACGTTAAAATGGAGGTAACTGGCAACTACGAACAGACTGTTACAGGTGAATATAAATTAAAATGCGGCTCATATAAAAACGAAGTGCTTGGCGATAAAGCTGAAAGTGTTGTTGGTAAAAAGGACAGCATAATTGGTAACGGCGTAAATAATACCGTTCGGGCCGGCGGCGTAAAAAGCATGGTTGTTGGCAGCGTTGAAAAAACCGTTCTTGGAGGATACACTGGAATATACACCGGCGCGGCTGATACGACTGCACTTCTTGGAGTGAGTATGTCATCGCCAGCAGGCCCAGCCACAATTGGAGGCCTCTCTGCATGCGTTGACAGCGCGACTACATTAAACATGACTTCGCTTGGGCTGACAAATATGACTTCATCATTTACAAATATAACTACGCCGCTAGTTACTGTACTTGGAGGAGGGGTTGTGGCGGCCGGAGACGTACGAGCAGCTGCTGGAACTACCGGGTTGTTAACTCACCTTCACCTCGGCGACGGATCGAAGGGCATTCCAACCCCGACGGTGCCTGGAGCTCTTGGATAAAAATGTTATTAAACCAAAAATATGCCACTTACAATTTCTAATATTGCTGACCAAAACCTGCTTGGGGTGGCGGCAAGCACTGGCCCACTTGCCTTTACAATCGCATATCCAGAAAATCCGTCAGCAACATTTACAGTTAGTGCTAGCAGTAGCAACGTTGCTCTTGTGCCAAACAGCAACGTCGTGCTTGGAGGCAGCGGCGCAAGCCGTACCGTTACGGTGACGCCGCTAAGCAGCAAAAAGGGCACTGCAACAATCACAATTACTGCAACAGTAAGCGGCACTGCAGTTACTGCGTCTAAAACATTTTTATTTACGGCAAATCGACCGTCGGTATACACCGATACGTATATGGACTGGACAGCGATAACTGGTCCGGTTGATACCTATTTGTATATAAATTTTAAGCCTGAAGTGTTTAACAGCGAAACACTTACTTATGGAAATTTTAAAGAACAACATCGTCCAATAGAATTAATCTATAACGGTCAAGCTCGTTTTCAGGATCTAATAGAAAGTTTTACAATCGTTACTCAGGTTGGGGCAAATGGGATCAATCGAGCTCCTTTTAACGTTGAAACTCCAGTTAATCCATATAACTATGGTACGTCAGGGCCGACGATGCTAAAAAGACGACCATGGAGAGTTGAAATAATACCTGTAACAGACCCAGGTCTTACAGTTGATATACAATATGAAAGTAGAATGGCTGGCGTCTCTAATGTTCCAAAAAGAGTTGGCCGCTATGACATTACTATAAACGCTACATACGTTCGTAACTTACCAATAGTCTCCTATCCCGATATTCAAAACGGAATATATCCAACAGACTTGCATAATGGCACGTATCGTGGTTTTTGGAGCAGCTATCAAGACAAGCCAAATACGGTTCCATCCCAAGGCAGCATATTTTCAGAAATATCGTTTGGCAACCCATTTTTTGATATCAACGAGGATGTGTTAACTGAAGAGGAACTTAATAATCTTAAGTTTGAAACGGTTTTGTATGATTTTAATACACGCCGGGCTCCATACAAGGGTTATGGCGACCCTTCTAAATATCTAGTAATACACCCACGCCCAATAGGGGCTACGTTTACTAAAACTGAATTTGCGTATTATGGAAATACACACGTTCCCGAATTTATTACCGATCCTCAAATACTAGACGTCGACGACCCGAACTATCCTGGCAATATACCTGTTAGGTTAACGTACGCAAAGGCAAACGAAACGTCTTCGGATCTTTTTTCTGCGTTGGCTCCTCCAATTGAAGTCGGAACATACACCGTTACCTTAGAAGCGGTAGATTTAAACTATACTGGCTCAGTAACCCAAGAAATTAAGGTAGTTCCAGTTTCGCCGTCTGCTGCGCAAGAAGCAGCAACAGAATATCAAGAGAAAATAGATATTTTTGAAGCAGAAGTAGTTTCTACTCCAAAAAATAGCAGTTTAAGCAGCTCATCCGTTATATCATACTCTGAAAATGTGTCAACTTCAGACTTTATAAAGAGTGGAGTACTTTCGTTTCTAGAAAAAAGTGATATTCCAGCACTTGGCACAGTAAAAACTCTCGCTGAATGCGCTCAAAATTTACCACAAAAATTGATGTTGTTTGTTGCAGCGAAGATTGCTGCGCTTGTACTTAGTTATATTCCAGGAACTGGCATTTTAAAATTGCTAACTAGTGTGATGGATCTTATTAAAAAAGTCCAACAAATAATGGCACTGATTGAATTTATTAAAGACAATCCATGGGCATTTGCAAATATGGTTCTTGAAGCCACCGGCGCGTATGCCAAACTGGGTGCCATTGCGAACGAACAAATTGATGCGCTTAAATCACAGTTTCCAGGCATTACATCAGGCATTGGTGACGTCGCGGGATTTGTAAAAGATGCTGCAAATGGTCTTGTTGATATTTGTAACGCGGTTGATATAAATGGCAACCCACTCGCTAAGTATATAAAGGCAGACAACACAAAGGTGCCAGAGGCAATTGTAGCGTTTATTCCAGCCACTTCGCGACAACCTGTTGAGGCAAAGGGCAAGTATGATCTCTTTCAATTTAGGTTAAGAGAGGCGTTAAATAAAGACACTGATAAAATAAACACGTTAACAGCTGAAGGAGACACCGTTGGAGTGCAGGAGTATGTTTCAATGCTTACCGCGGTGCACGAACTCGCATACAACTATCACGACCGCATTGCAGCTACTGGGTCAGGCTCTGGGCTGTTGAGTGGAAGCAGCACGACCTCTGACGGCTTAGACTCGGTTTACAATATACTCAGTGAGGCGACAGGCATACTTTCTAGCGTCTATCCACAAAATTCTGGCACAACAAACATTACAACCACCGATACGAGCGGAAGCAAAAAGAAAGCAGGTCTTTCAGTAGACACATTAAATTCTGGCTTTAATACTGCCGCAAATATAGTTAGCGGAATTACAAGTGGGGTAGGGTCTGTTGGAAGCTTCTTGTCCGGGGAGACCGGCTTTTCTTTAACCGGGCTTAAAAATGAGTTTAATTATTTTGCAAAAGAAACGTTGCTGAAAAATCCTGCCTGGTCATCAGAAACCGTTAACGAGTATAACAAGCGGGTAAATAAAATAAAATACGAAATGGAAAACAACTCCGAAGCAATACGCAACAACCCAGCAAATGCGGGCGCGTCTGCTGCCTCAAGCGTGAATTCTGCCTCTTCCTCCTCGTCCTCTGGCAGTTCTTTTTTAAATAGAATAAGTTCATTTGCAGGCTCCCCGCTCGCTAGTACGTTTTTAAACAAATAACTCGTCGACTATATTTGTATAAATAGAATATGAGCCGCAACCTGTCTGACTATAATGATTCTAGAACGACAGTGGTGTCTAGAAAAAATTTATATTCAGATATTGATAACGCCTTTGCGGCACACCCGATCTATAACGACATATTGCCAATTACTGATATTGATTCAATAAAACAAAGCCTAAAAAACTTGTTATTGACAAACCGGTATGACCGCTGCTTTCAACCTGACATCTATTCTGACATAACATCATTGTTATTTGAACAGGTTGATATCTTTTCTGAAATTGAATTAAAGGAAAAAATAGAAAACGTAATTGATCAATATGAACCACGAATAAGCGACTATGAAGTTATGGTTTCAGACGACTCTGAAAAAAATGCATATCGCGTCTCTATTAAGTTTGAAACTTCATACGATTCGTCTTCTGAAATAGTAATATATTTAACTCGTATACGATAATGGAAATTCCTACACAGTCAGTAGCAGTCACAGAATTAGACTTTGATGCGATAAAGGCATCTTTGATAGATTATTTTAAAACTCAAGATGGTCCGTTTAAAGACTGGGACTATACTGGATCTGGTTTAAACTTATTGGTTGACGTACTCGCGCATAACACTCACTATAATGCTATACTCGCGCACATGGCGGTAAACGAAAGCTTTATAGATTCGGCACAACTTCGTCAAAATGTTGTATCGGCAGCAAAGTTAATTGGCTACACTCCACGAAGCGCCGTTGCTGCAAAAGCAAAAATTGCGTGCAGCGTACCTCCTCGGACTGACTCAATAAATGAGTATGTGATACCATCCGGTTCGCTCTTTTATTCAAACATAACCGATCGTACAAAAAATAGAGGCTACAAATTTACTAACCTAAACGATATTGTTTGTCGTAAAAATTCAAACGGCTTGCTGGTAGCAAATAACGTTGAAATACATCAGGGCGAAATTGTAACAAAACGCATTCAAATAAATTCTGCACAAAGTAATAACGAATATATTATAGACGATAAAAACATTGATTTAAGCACCTTAAAGGTAGCAGTGTTTCAAAACGGAAGGTCTGAAATAAATGAAGTATACAGCAGATTTTCTGATATAAATGCAGTTAACGGCTCTACTCCAATTTATTTCGTGTATGAAAATTATAACGGAAACTATGTAATATCATTTGGTAATGGTGTATTTGGTAAAAAGCCTGATAATCTTAATGTCTTAGAGCTTAGTTATTTGATTACTGACGGGGTTGGTTCAAATGGTTCAAATATATTTTCATATTCAAGCTTTTTTGATTCCACTAAAATTACGAAGGTTGATCTATTTACTATAGATCGTGCTCTAGGAGGAGCCGACCAGGAATCGACAAGCAGCATAAAATACAACGCCCCGTTGCAGTATATCTCTCAAAATCGTGCCGTCACCGCAGAAGACTATAAAACGTTAATATACGGAAAATTTCCAAACGTAAAATCCATATCAGTATGGGGTGGTGAAGAAAATGAACCGCCTCAGTACGGTAAAGTTTTTGTGTCAATTAGAAAAAATAGAGACATTAACTACACGTCTGACTTTTTAACCTATGAAGAAAAGCAAGAAGTATTATCTTACTTAAGCGATAAAAAGGTACTTTCAATATTTCCTGAAATAGTTGATCCAGAATATGTAAATATTGTTCTTGACGTGTTGTTTAAATATAACCGCAACCTTACCACATACACAAAGGTACAACTTGAAAACAAAGTCAAAGAAACAATAAGTGCGTTTAACACCCAATATCTAGATTCATTTGACGGCGTATTTCGTCATTCATTTTTAACAAAGACTATTGACGGCTCAAACCCATCAATATTAAATTCCCACGTAAGAATCTATATTTCTAAAAGCGCAACGCTTCTCGCAGATTCTCCAGAAAAGATAACTTTAAAGTATGGTGTTCCACTTACAGTTGACAATGACGTTACGATTATAAATTCAACCGGATGGGACTATAACGGGGTAACGTATTATATCGGCGACACAAAAGATGACACTTCAAATGACGTTCGCTCGTTGTTTATATATTACTACGACTCAAATAATATACCTATTGTAAAGGAAAAAAACGTTGGCAAAATAACATTAAGCACAGGAATATTAGAATTAAGTCCACTATTTGCTGACGAAAATATTACTTTAACGCTAGATCTTATACCGCTTTCAAATGATCTTGCGCCAAAACGCAATCAACTTATACAAATTGATACTTCACGACTAAACGTCTATGGCGAAGTTGACGCTATTGCTGTTGGTGGATCAAACCGTGCAGTAGAATATACAACATTTAGTAGAGACCGTTAAGCATGCTCCTAAGTATAGCAAATTCTCGTCCGCGTAACATGGAATCCATTGGAGTGGAGGGGCTCTACCCGCCGGCTCTACGAGAGTCAGCGAGTTCGCTTATTGGATTTATTGAACAATACTATAATTATTTAAACAGCATTGGGTTGCCGTCAAACGAGATTGCAAACATTACTCGTGACAAAGACATTGATATTGTATCAAACAAGTATCTAACCGAAATACAGAGCCTTATAGCGCGAAACATACCAAACAGCCGCGCAGTTGATAAAGTTACTCTCTACAGAATTATTATACAGTATTATCGTACACGCGGGTCAGAAGACAGCATACACACCTTTTTTAAAATTTTCTTTGATGAAATTGTAGATATATTCTATCCACGAAACTATTTGTTTGACCTGTCTGGAGGTCGTGGGTCGTGGTCACCTCTTAATATAGCTTCTCTTAGAGAGACCGCCACAAATCCAAATAAAGTTACTATAGAAGTAACATCAGACTATAAAATAGGGCCGTTTTCAATTTTTGACCAGGCGCCATACGTGGTAACGCTAAAGGCATTTAGTAAGTATGTATGGACCTATGACGGCGGTCAAAAGTCATTTAACTTGCCGTATATTGAACGCGTAAATATATCTGAAGTTGGGCAGCCCGCAGTATTTAGATGGGTATACAAGTACCGAGACGAGGTTGAGTTATACAGCACCGACGACACCCCATGGCCTGACGAGGCGCAGTGGCAAGTATTTTCTCGCAACATTGAAACATCATTTGCCCCTGTTGGGGCGATGGATCTTGAGTCAGGGTTGCTGTCGTTGATGGAAAATGGCGTAATCAATTTGGAAGAAAACGCAACGGGTGGTAGTTCGTTAATTATAAAAAATATACAATACGACACTGCAGAAATAATACCGATACTTCCGACGATTGAACCCGAATTAATAACTGATGAATTTTCGTCAGTATTACTTGCTACTCCGCTATGGCAATTTTCTTCTGTTGCCGCTACACTGTCTGGCTTTAAAATTACTACAGAATTTGCAGTTACGACTGAAATATCATGGGATGATTCGACGCCTCTTACAGTTGCTGCCAGTGGCGTGCCTGTTTCTCACTCATACGTATTACCAATAGTCCCATCACCGATTGTACCAATTCCAGTGAGTGACATTGGTAGAAACTTTATTGATGAGTCGCAGCTATCAAACGAAATAGTTAGTGAAAACATAATTGTTATTGGAGACGACGACATTGATATTTCACTCTATGGCTTAACAACTGAGGACGCCGAATTTTTAATCGTTGAAAGAGGACTTGAGCCAGAAAGAAATGCTCTTGCTGTTGAAAGTGGAGTACGCGAAGAAAGATTTATCGCTATCGTTGACAGCAAAAATGTTGAGTATTATCACATATTTAATGTAGAAGTATTTCCGCAATACACTACGAAAATTGGAGACTTCGTTCATTCTTTAGAAGATGTTCAGGCCGGAGAATATAACGGTGACTTTAGACTGTCAAAAGTGTATCGTAGTATAGACCTTGATCCAATCTCTTGGGTTGAAATTGATAAAAACGTTGATGTTTGGACCTATGAAGACAACAAGTCATTTGCGTCTGACTTATACAAGCTGCATGACGGCGAGTATTGGCAAAAATATTCTTATCGCATACGGTGCGGCCTCCCTCAAGAGGATTGGATAAATGACTATTTACGATTTGTACACCCTTCAGGCTTAAAGTTGTTTAGCGCAATACTCTATGAATTTGTCTCTCGCACTGCATGGAACAACGCGATTGACTACAGAGCGAAAAAGCCACAAGACAGCTATTTGTGGTTAAACACATATGACCCTCCAGTTGTTGGCTATCATACCCCACGCTATCAACCTGGCTGGTTAACTGGAAACGAACGTCTGCTAACAATTATTCTAGAATATCTAAAGAGTAGCGGAAGCGAAGATGATTTTATACGAATGATAAGAATCATTGTTAAACTTTTTTCGCAAAACGCTAATCCGCGAAATAAAACCATTCGTACAGAATATCAGGGGTGGCTAAAGTATCTTGATCCCAATGAACTTATAGCTGGCTATGCAGACAAAACTTTTGACGAGGCAAACTCTCCTTGGGTTGACAACTCGCGAACGTTGTTTAATAATATTTCGTCATTTATCAGCTTTAGATACAAAGACACGTCTTATTATCCGTGGTTCTACAGTCAGCTGATACCTCTTGACCCAGTATACGAAGACACCGACCTAAGTTATAACGAAGCGACTATAAGTTCGTTTGACATTGAAATGACGCCATACAATAACAGCACGCTTGAAGACCGGGAGCCGCTAACGTATCGCCACGCTCTTGAGCAACAAAATGGCGACGACTTTATAACAGAAGACAGCAGTAAGCAGTTTATTACGGAAGGTCAAGTGCACGCAAGAACCGTGACAAGTTTTACATCTAACAAGTCTGTTGTAAAAGAAAATGAAATTGTACGTTTCTATGCGCTGACAAAATATATACCTGAAGGTACGACTCTCTACTGGAACGTTTCAGAACCAAATATCTATCCTCAGTCTGGCACGTGTGTCGTAAAAAATGAAGTGGCAGTCTTTAGAGCAGTACCGCTTGTAAACTTTACTGACGGCGCCTCTCAAACATTTACTGCAACTATTCGTCAGGGCGGGCCAAACGGCGCAATACTTGCCAACAGCGAACCAGTTACTGTAAATAATAATTTAGATTTACCAACATACTTAATATCAGCAAATACAAACAGCACAATCGAAGGTGGCGGAGTAACATTTAATATAACAACAACCGGCGTTGATGACTACGAAGGGTTATACTACGTAGCTTCATTACCAAATGACGTAGCGCCAGCAATGGGAGGCCTGGTTGTTAAAAATAATGCTGCGTCATTTACTCTAATGGCGTCTCTAGACGACTTGAATTCTGAAGGCTCAGAATATTTTGACGTTAAAATATACGCGTGTGACTCCGCCGGATTAAGTGTCGCAACAAGTGAAAGCATAGAAATAAAAGATGCATACAGAGTGTGGGAATTTATTTCAAAGCCTGCACAACTTTCTGATTTTTCTGTGTCAACAAGCCCAGCATCACAAATACAAATTGGATGGAATGACGGCTCACTCGCTCAAACACTTGATAGCGCCGACCTCGTGTCACACACCTATTCATAAGATAATATAAATATAGCATATGCCTGACGTAAAATTTTCACAGCTCACGCCAATAACTGCAGCGCAATCCGCTGACTATATACCAATTGTTGATGTTTCTGACCCTCTTATGTCAGAAAATGGAAGCAACGCAGTCATAAGTATTGGTGACCTTACATCTTCGCTGTTTGATGGCATGGCAAACGGCTCTATAAGCATCTCTAAACTACAAGCAAATCCAACCTTTACTGGAAACGTCACTCTGCCAAGCACGACGTCCATTGGTGAAGTAGGCGCAACCGAAATTGGTTTTTTATCTGGATTACGCAACAACATACAGTATCAGTTAGACAACCCATTTTTTCCAGTTCCTGGCACACTAACGATTGGACCTGGAACGACAACAAACGCGCCGCTTAGATTAATGGCTGGTACAAACCTAGCAACTCCAGTCTCTGGAAGCGTTGAGTTTGACGGCACAAACTTGTACTACACAAATAGTACCCCCGCGCGCCAAATATTGGCTACTAAAACCTATGTAGACGCAGCAGTATCAAGTATAATAGACGGCGCGCCTGATCTTTTAAACACGCTTAACGAAATATCGATAGCACTCACTGCTAAGGCTCCTTTAGCCAGCCCAACCTTTACGGGAACAGTAACTCTACCAACTGGTACAGTCACAAGCGACATGATTGTAAACAGCACAATTGTTAATGCAGACATTAGTCTAACCGCAGCAATTGCAGGCACAAAGATTAGTCCAAATTTTGGATCAGGAAACGTTATCACTACTGGATCACTTACCGTTGGTGACGACGCTCAGTTTACAAGCCGTATTGGAACAACCGACGTCACTCCACAATCTCAAGTGATTGGTGCGAGTGACAACGCCGGAGCTCTCTTTGGGCGCTTTTCAAACGACGGCGCGTCGTCACGACACAGTTTCATAAAGTCTCGCTCGACAACAAAGGGCGCCCACTCCATAGTATTTGCCGGCGACGACTTGGGCATGATCGTCGCTGGCGGCTCGGACGGAGTAAAAATAGTCGAAGCGACTCGAATACACTCAGAAGTTGACGCCGCAGTCGCAGTAGCTGGAGGCTCATTTGTTGTTGGAAAGCGTTATCGTATAGTGGCTCTTGGAAACACCGTTTGGGCTGCTGTTGGATGGGTCGCTGTTCCGCCAGCAACAAACCCGGCAGTTGGAGACTTTTTTACAGCAACCGCGTCTGGTACAGTTAGTACAGGAACTGCGAGCGAGGAGCCAAAACTTGATGTTATGCCAGGCCGCTTGATATTCAGTACAACTGGTAGAGGAGCAGCTACTGTCACCGCACGCATGCATATCAACAGCGACGGCAACGTTGGCATCAATACAACCACGGTTGATCCAAGTTGTTTGCTTCAGCTGACAAGCACGGCTAAAGGATTTCGACCACCAGCAATGACGACGTCTCAGCGCAACCTTATTACTTCGCCAATCGCCGGCCTAATGATTTACAACAGCAGCACTAATAAATTAAACTTTTATAACGGGAATGCATGGGAAGCAGTAACTTCAACACCCGCGTAATTCTATAAAATACCAAAGAGAGACTCCCTATTAGCAATTAACCGCTAAATAACTATTATAAATATAGCATATGGCTACAGTAAAAATTTCGCAGTTAAATGAGTTAAGCAACCCTACGCAAGTAACTGCGGGTGACCTACTGCATATTATTAACATAGAAGAATATTCGCAAAATTATCCGGCTGGCACAAACAAAAGAATCAAGGCAATAACACTTGCAAACGGTCTTGCTGGACTAGCAACTACTATTCCTCCAGTAATACAGTCAGCGCTAGACAGCAAGGTGTCACTTGAAAATTTTAATAATGCCGGACTAAAAATTGCTGCGCCAGTCGCTGCAGCGACTACAACAGGTATAAACCTAGCCAGCACGCTAAATGGAGTCTTTATAGACGGCGTACAACTCGCTGTTAATGATCGCCTGCTTGTAAAAGATCAAACATTAAATAAATTTAACGGCATCTATGTAGTAAACGCTGGTGTGCCTACACGAGCAACTGACTTTGACACAATAACAGAAATTAACGGCGGCTATGTGCTTGTAAATGGAGGAGACACCCAAAGGGGCGCAGGATTTGCAGTAACTACTACAGTCGCGGTGGTTGACACCGATCCGATTGTATTTACTCAATTTACTTCCGCGGCTACAAATATCAACAAGGCTTCTATAGGTCTTGGTCAAGTTAATAACACGAGTGACCTCAATAAGCCGCTGTCGACAGCAACAATTGCTGCTCTAGCCCTCAAGCAAGGCACAATAACAGGTGCGGCATCAACAATAACCACGGACAACCTTGCTATCAATCGCGCACTAGTTTCGAGTAGCGGTGGTAAAGTAGCAGTAAGCGCGATAACAAGCACCGAGTTAGGACGTCTTGGCGGCATCTCTGGCAACGTTCAAACTTTGTTGGATGCAAAGGCTCCAATCAACAACCCCACATTTACTGGAACTGTAACGCTACCAACAGGAACAACGATCGGAGGAGCCCCAGTTGCCCTCATTCCGCCCGGTGCAGTTATGGCTTTTGCAATGCAAACGGCACCAAGCGGGTGGCTGCCTTGTGACGGCCGTCGCATAAGTCGCACAAACCCACTCTATGCGCCTCTCTTTGCTGCAATTGGTACCATATACGGCGCAGGAAACGGCTCTACAAATTTTGACATTCCAGACCTTCGCGGGTATTTTGTTCGTGGCTGGGACGACGGCCGCAGCGTTGACGATGGACGGGCGTTTGGATCAAATCAGGCCGACGCTTTACAAAATATTACAGGCAAAATAAATTTAAACACAAATGCTGGTCTTGCGGCAAGTTTTAGTGGCGCTTTTTACTCTGAAGAAGGCAGTACTTCAACACAAGTTCGATTTGGAGAAGGAGGAGTACCTGGTGACTATACGTTTGATGCGTCACGTGTCGCCAGAACTTCAACGGAAACTCGCCCTAAAAACATCGCGATGCTCTATTGCATTAAACTATAATAACTAAAGATCTATGCCATTTAAAATTTCAGAACTTACTCCCAGTCTCTCAATCACAGCCAATGATCTTATACAGATTATTGATGTTGATGACGGCACCATGGGAGCCAGCGGCACAAACAGAAGCGTGACAGCCGGAGTTGCGGCAAACGAAATTGCCGATCTTATTACAAGCGTGCCGTCTATTGTAGCGACAGCCTTATCCACAAAGGCAGATATCAACGGCCCTACTTTTTTAGGAACTGTCACTCTTCCAACCACGACTTCTATTGGGCCTGTAAACAGCGCTGAAATTGGACGCCTCAGTGGAGTTACAAGCAATATCCAAACACAATTAAATAGCAAATTATCTACATCAAGTCCAAGTTTTAGTAATACTGCGGTATTTTCAAATTCTTCTGCCAATTCACTAACAGTTGGGGCGCTACACTGCAATGCCACTGGTGGCGCAATACTCATTGATGACGGCGGTCATAAACGAATCTCATGGAACGACGGAGACGGCAACCTTAACATTCGTTCCGGACACTATAGAACTTCAACTGCTACCGTCTTTGCAAAAGCACCAGGAGACTCTAACGGCGGCGCCGCGAGAATAACAATGAACACCGACACTGCTGATGGTACAATTACAATAAGTACAGCAGCAGTTGGAACTCCGGGCACGGCCGTGACATGGGCAAACAACTTTGTGTTGACAAAAGACGCTGCCTATACCGATAAAAAGTTTGGAATAGGAACTAGCACAGCCCCAACTGCATTTTTACAAATTGATGGTGGTAGCCAAGGGGCATGCACGCCAATCGGTGGTGGTATTGAGGGTCTGTTATGTCCAATAACTGCTGACATTGAACTTTGTAAATTTACTACAACAAATTCAAATGCCTCAAATTTAATAATTGATGTCAGACGGCATTCAGCTGGTACAACTTGGACAAGTTCGAGTACGCGTATACGTCATGTAACAGACGTCACTGCACAGGGTTATATTGAATTTAATCCAAAAGATGTTCCTCATGGTTTGGCTCTTGGCTCCGGATCTACTGCAGCGATCGTAATAAAGAGTGACGGCAAAGTTGGTATTGGCAAAAGCAATCCTGCTACTGCACTCGACGTAAACGGCACAGTTACCGCAACATCTTTTAGCGGATCGTTTGACGGAAGTATTACTGGAAACTCAGCCACCTCTACACTCGCTGGCAAGGCGAGTACGCTTGCATCTGGCGGAGCAAATGGCAGCGGAATGACATTCAATTGGGTTGGTAAGGGCGGAACGCCAGCTTGGTTATGGGGTGGCGACAATATCTCTAATATGTACGTCTATACTCCAGGCAACCTTAGCGTTGGCTATGCTGCTAGTGCTGGAAGTGCATCTACGGCAAACTCGTTAACTGGTCTGTATAGTTTAAAAAGTGGCGCTTTAGATATGCGAAGCACATGGGATAATCGTGGAACAGTATCATGGACCAGAGTTTTAAGTGGAAGCTATTATAATTACACATTAAATTATTCAGCTAGTAATGCCACACTAAAATCTGCGTGTGAAAAAATAGAAGTTGACCATTGGGTACCTGTATATATACCAAACTTTTTATACAGCGGCGCATATAAAGTTATATCAAATGATGTTGTAAATAAAACATTAACATTTAGGGTTAAACACACAAGTTTATTAACTGGTTGGACTACTCCAAATGTTGGAACTGGTAACAGCGGCACCAATTTAACGCCATTTGGTATAGTTGCAGATCCATGGAATAGATTTATAGTAATGCATTCTACATTGGTCTCTGATACAGCAAATGCTGGCTTTCTTCGGTCAGATGATGATGGCATGTTGTGCTTTATAAATTTAAAAACTGGGTATCAATTGCCAGGTGCCGAAAAATCGCGCTTAACGATTGCGTCACACTATGGAGATTATGCCACTAATGTATATTATACTGGACTTTTGCCAACAACAAACCGGCAATTAGATTATTTTAATGGAAGCACCAATCGTTCTAGGGGAGATTCAGAATGGTTTAATTTAGTCTATACAAGTGCAAATTCAGATGATAATTATGTTTTTACTAATAAAACTATACCGATCGGTATTAGTACGGCTCCTCGATATACTCATTTTGAAATTGAATATATTACTGTTCCATATCCATAATTGATATATTCTGATAGATATAACATAATAAAATGTTTAACTGTTTAGGTCAAAAAACTTTATAAATACATTAAATAAAACACAATATGGCAGCAATCGTAACAGACTCTTTTCGTAGAAACAACGCAAAATTCTTTTTACAAGATATAGCATCTAATAGTACAAACTATTATGTCGGTCTTGGAAAATCTAACAAGTGGACGCTTGACGAAGAGTCGTTGCTACCAGGAGACATTCCAGTTTCTCTCGGAATTGAAGGAGAAAACACTGAAATAAAATCAAACCTCGTCACGTTACTTAAGATTAACTCTACAAACGCAGAACGCGTAATTCCACATATAAAGTGGAAAGCTGGAGCGCACTATAAAGCATACAGTCCGTATGACCCTGACTGCTTTTATCCGAGCGTTCTTGAGGGAGAAGTTGAAATTAACCCATGCTACGCAGTCGTAAGTGGCCGCATCTATCTTTGCTTGCAAGCCGGTCAAGAAGGCACAGCTGGTATACCAGTAGCAACTGACTATCGCGCAACTACAGTTGGCGGCGACGGCTACGTTTGGATACTAATTGATAATATATCAACCGCGCTGTCAAAGTTAATTACCGACCAGTTTATTAATGTAACTTCTGGTACTGCAACAGCTGCAGTTGCCCCAACTATTCAGGCTGACGGCGGCGGGTTACTTTATGGCTTTAGCGTTCTGTCTCCTGGTGATGGTTATGGCTCTTTAAATACAGTTACATTTGTAGCGCGCTACTCAAACGGCACTACCGCCGAAATTGATTGTCCTGTGGTAACGGATCCAGACACTGGATTGTTAAAAAACGTGCTGTTGCCAGCAAACTGGTCATACACTGCCACCACGTCAAAGCTTATAGTCGATGGCTATTTCAAAATAGCTTCAACCGGCAGCGGTGCAGTTATAGTTCCGCATATCGCTCCGCTTCGCGGATTTGCTTATGAGCCAACAATAACGTTGCCGTCATGGTTTGTTGGAATTGCGGTCGACGCAGCAGATGATATTTCTAGTGACGGCTTTTATGTTCCGTATCGTCAAATTTCAGTTATAAAAGACGTTCAGTATAGCGAAGGCGCCAGTCCAGACACTTTAGGAGCGGCACGTTACCTCACACTAAACTCCGCTCCAAATTCAGGAATCGCAATTGGTGACATCCTAACAATAACTAGCGGCGAGAGCCGTGTGAATGCATACGCTGACTCATACAAAGCAATTGATGTTGAAGGCACAATTTTTCATCGCCTGTATTTCCATCAAAACTCTGTAACTGGGTATGGAATCATTCCAAACACTGGAACCGTGACTGATTCAAAGGGGACGTCAGTAGCATACAGCGCAGTAAATGACAACGAATATATACCTCGTACGGGTACAGTAATATTTACAGAAAATCGTAAACCAATCAACCGTCAAAGCGGTCAAACTGAAGAAATTAAGATTATTATACAATTCTAATGTCCATTACATCATACAACACGACCTATCATGATGACTATATTTCATCTGGAAACAGCGATAAAAATTATCTTCGCGTACTATTTAAGCCTGGTTATAGTGTACAAGTAAGGGAATTAAATCAGTTACAGTCTGCGCTACAGGATCAAATAAATCGCTTAGGCAGCAGCGTATGGAAAGCCGATACTGCCGTAGTAGGCGGCGGCACTTCATTTTTACCTGAACTATATTCATTAACGGTTGACCTTTCAACTGGTCAGTCTAACGTTGCCGGATCTAGTCTTACATACGATCAAATTGCTGCGTCTGCAAAATCTATTGCGTACGTCAGTAACGAGTTGCGTGGTGAAATTATTGGTTATCGTAAAGACGAGGGCACAAATTATGTGTTCTATTTTAAATATATAAACAGCGGTTCGGGCGGCGAAACTACTTTTGACGGAGAAATTCCTAACGGGTTTAAGCTTATACTGCGTTCAAGCGACTCTACGCTCTCTGAAAGCGAGTTGCCAGTAATAAATGGCCTTACCTATGTTAGCGACGGGTTTGCGTCGGGGCTCGTTTGTGAAGAAGGAGTGTTTTATACAAAGGGATCTTTTGTTGCTGTGCCGCGTCAAACATATTTTATCGACAAAGCTGAGCTTGATACCCCGCTTACTGGCTATGCGGTATTAAAAATTGACGAAGAGATTATATCATATTTTGACGACCTTAGCCTGCTCGACAACGCGAACGGCACGCCAAACTACAGCGCGCCCGGCGCTGACCGATACACGATTGATCTTACACTAAATTGGATTTCAAGCGAAGACTATGCAGACAGCACAAATTCTTATATAAAGTTACTCGTAATAAATGCTTCACGGCCGCTTGAAATTGTTGAAACTGCAGAGTATGCCGAAATAATTGATATACTTGCAAAACGCACAAGCGAAGAGTCTGGAAACTACACGGTAAATCCATTCACAATCGGCACCCGCGAAACTTTCGACGGTGACAACTTGCCGGCTGACTGCATTGTAGTTGGTCGTCGCTATCGCATTCAAGATCTTGGCAGCACAATCGCACCGCTTACTGATTGGGTAGGTTTAGGAGCAACTTCGCCTGCAATTATAGGTTCTGAATTTGTTGCTGTTAAACCTCCTGGAGACGGCACCGGAGACACTGCACGCGTAAACGGCGGTCGAGTAAGTGAACTTGCCTATATTCATGGCTCGTATCGTGCAGACGAATTGGATCAGATTGGATATGACCTTTCTACGACACTGAAGAAACGCGAAGCAATCGAGAGTGCGCGAGACCAATATACGGTTACGCTTGATCCTTCTGTCGCATACGTTGACGGCTATCGCGTAGCGCTTGATAAAAGCTTAAACCTTACCTCTAAAAAGGCACGCGAGCAGGCAGAAGTTCGCATAAACACGAGTGCAAATATCGGCAGTTATTTTATTGGAAATATACAAAAGGCGAATACTACTAATTCAACATTTCCGTCAATATCAACTGTAAACAACCTGTATAACCTCTATGCATACGCCAACGGCGCACCCGATAATAGCACCTCAGGCGGAGAGATTATAGGTACATGCCGCATACGCGCGTTTGAGCCTACCGGCGGAGGCAGCTCTCAGTTTCGTTGCTTTGTCCATGACATAGTTTTTAATAATGGTACTCCTAGCGGTGATTGGGCTATTAGACGATTTGATAACGTTGACCAGATTGTTGGTTCAAATTTTATGTTTAACGTTACAAGCGGCGCGCTGCTAGAAAGCACCGCTAATACTGCACTTTTTCAACTGCCATATCCTCGCGCGACTGCTATGCGCGAAATAACATTTTATGCTCAGAGACAATTTACTGGACCTGCAAACGGAACAATTATTCTCTCAGTAGACGGCGGTCGCGTCTTTACAGACACGAGCAACGTATCGCTAATTGTAAACGGCGACATAAAGGTTCAGGGCACTCATTATACCGCAGCAATGTCGAGTGACGCGTTGACTTTAACACTAACCCCAATAAGCAACAACTGGACAACGGGTTCTTACTCTGCTCTCGTAAAAATTGCTGTAGGCAACGCTGGAAGCATCGCACGCGTTACGAAAAGTCGCGCTATTGCAGAGGATCTTGCTATTACTCCTGCTTCTGGCGGCGCAAATAAAATATACACCCTTAAAAATACTGATATTATACGTATAACAGAGGTAAAGACTGTATCAGGAAAAATTATTACTGACCTCTTTACACTCATTGACGACGGCCAGCGTGATACAACCTATACAAATGGAAGAGTTCAATACACTGGCGGCGCAACAATAAGCGAAAACTTTTCTATTAAGTATGAACACTATGGTCGTATTGGTGGAGTCACTGGGCGTGACCTCGTAATGTATAACGTTGACTCGTATCGCCAAAATAATAACAGCGTCGGCACAGCATACGACGACATACCGTCATACAAAGGATTAAAACTTTCTGACGCGCTAGACTTTAGACAAGACATACTGTACAGCGTAACTGGCGGCGTAGTTGGCTCAGTAATAGCAAACGCAAATAAGAGTCAAGTTGATCCAAACACTCCAGTTTCGTCATACACTACATTCTACCTACCGCGTATCGACGCCGTCACAGTAAACTCAAGCAACGAGTTTACAATTATAAACGGCCTGTCTTCGCTGACTCCGATTGAACCAACCGTGCCTAAAAACGCGATGACTCTATACACCTTAAACGTGCCGGCATATACACAAAACGTGTCCGACATAGTTAAGATCTATATTGATAATCGTCGCTACACGATGCGTGATATTGGAGCGATCGAGAAGCGCATTAGTAATATAGAATACTACACGTCTCTTTCACTTCTTGAGCGCTCTGCCGCTGAGAAACGCATATTTGACGAAGCTGGCGAGCGGTTTAAAAATGGCATACTTGTTGATAACTTTATTGGTCACGGCGTAGGTGACGTGTTTAATCCAGACTATAGTTGTTCAGTAGACAAGGATGCTGGTTTACTTCGTCCTCGATACAACACACACAACATTGACCTCGCGATTGATAGCGAACAAACAATAATATCAGGCAGCCAATTAAAACTAGTTGACGACAGCAAGATACGTGTGCATGACAGCATTATTACTTTAAATTACGAAGAGGTTGAACTTGTGTCTCACCTAAAGGCAACTGCTCATATTAGCGTACACCCTCACGTCTATGCAAAAATTAACGGACATATACGTCTGTCGCCTGCAGCAGACAACTGGAAAGACACTGTTACTCGTCCAGACCTTATTGTAACAGATGACAGCTCGTTTGACGCAATTAAGTTTATTGCTGAAGACCCGGCACTTGACATACTTGGTACAGACTGGAACAACTGGGAACGCGAGTGGGGCGGCTCTACGTCAACCACAGCGCGCGGAACGTTTGTGTCTGGGCGTGGCATACCTACAACTACAACTACAGTAAGAAACTACACCGAGACTCGTACAGGCACAAACACTACTCTCGGTTTCTCATACGTTCCAAAAAGCATGGGGACAAACGTTGTAGACACTGCAATTATACCGTTTATTCGTTCACGAATCGTCTATTTCCACGCGACTGGCTTAAAGGCGTCTACGCAAGTCTATCCATTCTTTGAAGACAAAAATATATCGGCATACACAAATCAAGTAATTGGCAATGACAGCACTAAATTTATTGTGCCGTCGACAATAAATGATAATACAACGCGTATATTTAATAACTTATTATCGACAGATTTACCTACGCCTGAGAGTGGATATACTGCCTATGGCTCAGCACTTACAACTGACGCCAGCGGAGAGCTATACGGTTCATTTATTATACCAAACAACAGCTCAATGCGTTTCCGCACTGGAGATCGTACGTTTAAACTAACTGACGACATAAGAAACGCCTCATCCGAAACAACCTACGCGTTTTCAAAATATACAGCGAGTGGCATACTTGAAACTGTACAGGAGACTATACTTTCAACAAAGACACCACAATTTACTGTAACCCCACTTGCTGATGCCCGCGCCGGCAGTGTTACGACAACAAGTACGGCATATCATGACCCACTTGCGCAGTCATTTGTAATTAGCAGTGATAGTTATAAAACTGGAGTATTTATAACTTCAATTGATATTTATTTTGCTCAAAAGGCACTTTTCCAACCAGTTGAAATCTATATCGTGACTATGGAAAATGGCGCTCCAACGCGGACAGTCGTTCCATACTCACGAGTTTTCCGTCGCCCAGACGAAGTCGCAGTTAGCGATAACGGCTCACTCCCAACAAACTTTAAGTTTAGCGACCCAGTTTTCTTAAAGAGTGACGAAGAATATTCCGTGATTGTGTCTTCAAACGATGGTGACTATCGCTGCTGGTACGCAATACTCGGTGAAACTGATATTATTTCTGGCAAGCGTATAGAAAAACAAGAGTATCTTGGAACATTCTTTACGAGTGCTAATGCCTATACGTGGACGCCACAACAAGAACAAGATCTTAAATTCCGCATTAACCGCGCTCGCTTCTTTGACCCCGCAAACGCCTCATCTGCATCAGGAAATATTGCATTTAGAACAGAACTACACAGCGGAGTAGATGATATAATTATAAACAACCCAGGTGCTGACTATGGCTTGCCACCGACCATATCATTTATACCTGATAGGGGCACTCGAGCAGAAGCGGTAATAGACCCGCTTACTGGTGGTGTTTCTAAAGTAAGAATACTCAATCGCGGATCTGGCTATAACGTTGCGCCTACAGTAGTAGTCACTCCAGCAACAAACGACCCTAACGTCAATCCAACAACCCCAGCAGGCCTTGTCTCTAAACTTGCTGAAGTTCCAGTGTCTATGTTTAATTTGCGTCAACCAAAATTAACATTTAACCGCACAGCAATAGACTATAGCATACAGTTTAGATCCGAAACTCCAGAAAGATTTGAACCGGCAACAAACAACTATTTGCCAAGCAGCTATGGCAACTTGAGCTCACATATATTGTCTTCAATACAACAGGAACTTCAATTTGGACCAAGAGCGCTAATAACAGCAAATCTAGTCACTGTTGATCCAGCAATATCTCCAATAATTGATGTTGACGGCTCGTCTCTACTCACAGTTACAAACCTTATAAACGATGACAGCACTGACGAAGACTCCACTGGTGGAGGATCAGCAATTGCTCGGTATATTACGCGCAAAGTTACGCTGAATAATGCCTCAGACGTTTTAAATGTTTTTATATCAACAAATCGCCCTACAGAACGTACTGATATTAAGGTGTATGTAAAGCTTGGATTTGATACATCTACGCCAGACGACCTCATTGAGTGGCAGGAATTAACGCCAAAAAATCCAGTGCCTATTAATAGCGATCCTAATAAATATAGTGAAAGCGAATATAAGATTGATCCTAACGATGACTTTATTTCTTTCCAAGTGAAAGTTGTGCTGCTGTCAGACAACATTTTTGATATTCCAACTGTTCGTGATTTTAGAGCAATCGCAACAATATAAAGTTATGGCAACTCCTAAAAAAATAAAAGTTGAAGACGCGCCTTCATTAGAGCGCGACTCTTTTTCAAACGCAATTCTAAATTCTGATACTGAGGCATATCGTGCGGTCATTAATCGTAAAAAACGAATGCGCAACCAAGAACGTCTAATTGCCGAACTACATAAAAAGGTTGAAGAGTTATTACAATGGAAAAGCGAAATAACCGAAATGTTACAAAAAAAAGAGAATAAATAAAGATAATGGATTCAATTCAATTTTCAGAATTTTCTACAAATGGTGTTAATAACAGTGACACCTTTGACGTTTGGCGTAAAAAAACAAATGGTATTATAGAAGAAATCAGCGACGTAAAAGACAGCATATCACCGTTGTTTTACACCACATCTGAAAACTCTTCTGCCCTGTTAAGAGCTGTCACACTAGACTCTCTACAAACAATAACTGGCATAAAAACTTTTTCTGGCGGCACGGTTACTTCTCCGGTATTAAAAATTGACGCGGCAGGACTCTATTACGAACAAGGCGCCCTGTCTTCTACGGCTCCAATAAAAAGTGATAAACTGATAGTTGGCTCTCAATTACAGTTAGGCGCGCATCAGTATGCAATACCAATAAACAACCCCAGCGAATCTTCTCTACTAGGAAAACTAGGAAACTCTTTGTCATGGACGTCGCTTAGTAGTATTATTTCTCAAATACAGAGTGAAGGAGCAATAAATGTAACTACTACAAATGTAGTACTCCCAGTTGGAACAATACAACCTTACAGTTCGGTTACGAGTGTGCCAAGCGGGTGGCTGTCCTGCACTGGTGGGCGCTTTAAGGGAGAAGACTATCCAGAACTCGCCACGTTACTATTAAGTACGTACGGCCAAATCTTTACAAGTCAAAATGGACAAACGCCGGTTTCTCCTGAATTTGAAGCGTATAACGCAAACTGGTGGTACACACTACCAGACTTACGCGGCCGCATCACCCTTGGAGCTGGAATCGGTAATGACGGTGTCAACTCGCCTCAAACATTTTCTATTGGTAATATTGGAGGAAAATACTCGCATGCCTTGACGATCGCTGAGATGCCAAGCCACAACCACAGTTATAGCTATATAAGCGACACTACTGGCACTCTTGAGTTTGGAGAGACTCCTAACGACGGAAGCATGATTACAACAAATACCTCTTCCGTTGGAGGCAGCCAAGCACACTCTATAATTCAGCCATACCTTGTCACAAATTATATTATAAAGGCAACTCCTGACACGGTGGTCAATACATTTATTGATCGCGGAAACGTTCTTGATATTATTAAAGGGGAAGAGTCTCTGCAAAGTTTGGCACTTACAAGTGGCGGAACTGCAACGCTAAACTTAAGACACGACAACACGCTACGCATAAATTCGGAACGACAATTGGGTCTTGCACCGCTTTCCATTAGCAGCAATAACATATTGCCAGACTCGATTGATCCTAGTAAACTTAGCTTTGGCGGTCCAAGTTGGGACTCAAGCACTGACGTTTTATATGAAGGTCGTGACACAAACACACGTCGTCGAGTAGCAACGCGGGAGTATGTCGATTCGAAAATATTTAAAACTGGACCAGCAGCAAAACTAGTTAGCCGCCCATCCAGTGGGCCTGACACTTCTGCTCCTGGATTTGGTGAATTTTGTTATATAAATCATGACGGCGTTCCAGTCATAACAGGTGAAAACAGAAACAACCGGTTTGGCTTTGCTAGCAAATTCTCGCACTGCGAGATGCCACTTCCTGACAACCGTCGCGCGGTTGAGTTGCATGTTGGATATACCTTTATGTGCGCTCTCGATGAAACTGGAGAATTATGGACAATCGGCACCAGTGATTATAATATGTTTAATATTGTTCCATTTCCAGGAGCAACAAACGCTGCATTTTACTTAACGTCATGGACAAAGGCATACACCCCATTGTATGCCTATAGCACAAATAATAAAATTCGTAAAGTTATAGTCGCTGGAGACATTGAAGTTTATAACGTCGCCGTAATTGATACATCAAATCGTCTATGGATCGCTGGTTATAATCAACATGGAGTCCTTGGTCGTGGAAATTCTGGAACGACAACTACCAACACGTCAACAAAGCCTGGCGGCGAAGCGACTCCAGTATTAGAAAACGTACTTGATGCCTTTTTGGTTGGAAGTTGGGCAGGCGCTGAATATGCAGTATGCGTTGCATTAACACCGTCTGGCATACGCATGACAGGCTATGGAGGTCAGGGGCAAAATGGAAGCGGAAACAACACTTCTATTAACAACACCTTTAACACAATAACACTGCCTGGCATTGAAAATTATTCTGCCTGCAATATATATGGCTCTGGATCAGATGCCGCCACGTCTATATTTGTAAAAACTCCAGACGGTCTCCTGTATGGTTGGGGATACAACGGTAATAATATATTTGGCGACAATTCTGGTACAAACAAAAACATTCCAACTGTAATTTTCAATAATCCAGATATAAACATTGACTCGCTGTATACAACTACTCATGTTGGCGGACAAGGCGCACTATATTTTTCTGGTCAAAGGAATAACGCAACTTCTCAACGAGGCACAACTATAGAGAGTGCGACTGCAGGACATCTATTGGGAACATCAATAAGCTCAAATGATTCCGGCAACATAATTGCCGTAGGCGCGCCTGGTGTCAATGGTAGAGTGCAGTGCCATATCTATAACGGCGGCTCTTGGTCAACGTATGGACCTCTTATAACTACTCAAGAAACTAACGCGCTTTTTGGACAGTCTGTAAGCTTAAATTCTGCAGGCGATCGTCTCTGTATTGGCGTGCCAGACGGTCAACTGGTTGGCTCTTCACGCTTTGGCCAGATGCGTATATATGATTACTCAAATTCAAGCAGTAGCTGGGTTCAACGTAACCTTTCATTTAATGGCGAATTAGCAAATTCTAAACTAGGTTCTTCCGTCGCGTTGTCTGGTGACGGCAACGTCGTAGCGGTAGGAGCCCCTGGATACAATGGTAATATTGGACGCGTCTATATTAGACGTATAACAGCTATTGGTACAGATCCAGTTGGTGACTCAATAACTGGTACAGCTACAAATCAACAATGCGGCATAAAAGTTGCAATCAACACTTCAGGAACAATAATAGCTGTTGCTTCAAACGGAGTCTCTAGTGCAGGAGTAGTGAGAGTTTATCGCCTGACAAATGGCAACTGGTCACAGCTTGGAGGAGACATTACTGGAAGAGCCGCGTCAGACGGCGCGATTAACATATCATTAGACGGCACTGGCACACTACTAGCAATTGGCGCTCCAGGCTCAGACACAGCAGGATCAAATAGCGGAACTACTAGAGTGTATAACTATGATTCTTCAACTACTTCATGGGTTCAACTTGGCACCGACATACACGGTTTATCAGTAAATGAAGCGAGCGGAACTGCAGTAGCATTTTCTCGTGACGGCTCAACACTAGCGGTTGGCGCGTTAAACGGCGATGCTTATGGACAAATAGACAGTGGCACAGTTCGTCTACTTAGATATGACGATTCGAAATGGAAGCTACTAACCGGAACGTTAGCGGGAGAAGTTGCAAGTGAAAAGTTTGGCGGAGCAATTGCCCTTTCATCAACTGGATCAAACGTTTTAGTGGCGGCCCCGTCATGGAGTTCTAACCGCGGTCGCGTACGCTCAATTGGCTTTGTAAGTTCCCCAATAATTTCTTATGAAATATGGTGCGCTGGTAAAAATACAGGAAATAAATTTTCACTTACTGGTGACTCAACAACGTGGAGACAAATGGGACCGCTGCCAACTGGCTACCAAATTAAAGAATTTTGGCCTGGTAACGGATATTATTCAGATAACGTTAACTTTGTAAAGGCATATCGCCCTGAAGATAATATGAATTATCTATTTGTTGTCGGATCAAATACAAAATATGAATCCGGTCTTGGCAACAACACCGTATTAAACACTTGGACACGCTTAAACTTGCAATCACACGTTGTTGATCGTATAATTAATATACAGTCAGTAAGTCCATACGGCGGCGAAGACTACACAATTTTACACCTAGATGACGGCACTCTCTACTTCGCTGGATACAACAGTTATATGATTGATCCAAATTTACCAAATAACGGCTACAGGACAGACTTTACACGCATAAAATAATATGTCAGATTATAAAAAAATAATTTTAAAAAATAGTCCAACTGCTGGTGCAGTTCCGCTTGAACAATTTTTAGATCACGGAGAGCTTGCACTAAACTACGCAGACAATAAAATCTATTACAAGACTCTCGATGGAAGTATTGTAGTGCATGAGACGCCTAACATTGACGTAAATGCCAGTCCAAATTCTGCAGTACGTCGCAATCTAGACGGCTCTGGTATATTTAATGGAGTGATTAGTGAAGGCACTGAGCCTGATATTTATGGCATCTACTCTACACACAGTTCCGCTGCAACTGCAAAACTTATCAATACTGGAGTGTGTACAGGTGCTGAAATATCTGCTGATGCTGGATTTGGCGCTGAAATAAGCAGTCTTGTTAATACCGGTGCAAAAATATACAGCACATCGGGTGCCGGCGCAGAAATATACAGCACGTCTGGAACTGGTGCGCGAATCTATAGTTCAACTTCTGGCATTGGCGCTGAAATAAGCAGTCAAACTAATAGCGGCGCTGAAATACGCAGTATATCTGGAACTGGCGCTGAGATAAGCAGCGAGACCGGTCTTGGCTTGTTGATAACAAGTGCGTATGGTTCCGGCGCTCAAATTTCACTTGGAGGCTCTTCACCAGACACAATTGGATTAGAAATAAATACCGCGTCCGGCGTTGGCCTATCAGTCGATAGTTTAAACTCAACTGGTATTTCTTGCCGCAGTATAAATGACACTGCTGCAGAATTTTATACCGAAAATGGAGACTATCACGCTAGGTTTGGTTCAAGTACTACTGATGTACAGGGACTTGGTATATCGGCACCAAACGCATCAGTTGATTGGTTAAAATTTAGTGGAGGGGCTGTGACAGCAACTGGTAAATTACAAACAACCATTACTGCAAATCGCACATGGACACTTCCGGATGCGTCTGGAACAATATTATTGGATAGTGATATCACAGACGGAGGCTTCAACCTTAACACAGAAAATTTTACTGGCGATCTCTCTGGAGAGGTTACTGGCAAGCAAAATACCACTGTCGTTTCAACGACAGCCGTAACAGGAAAGGTGTTGACTGGTTACTCTTCGGCAACTGGCGCAATAACTGCTGCTGACACAATTCTAACTGCAATTGGAAAACTTAATGGTAACATAGCCTTGAAGGCAGATCTCGCGTCGCCAACCTTTACCGGTACCGTATCAGGCATCACAAAAGCCATGGTTGGGTTGACCAATGTTGACGACACTTCAGACGCAAACAAACCAGTATCCACAGCGCAGCAAACGGCTCTCAATCTAAAGGCAAACATTGCTTCCCCAACCTTTACCGGCACAGTATCAGGCATCACTGCAACCATGGTTGGGTTGGCTAATGTCGATAATACGTCAGACGCAAACAAGCCGGTTTCGACGGCGCAGCAAACGGCTCTCAATCTAAAGGCAAACATTGCTTCCCCAACCTTTACCGGCACAGTATCAGGCATTTCAAAAGCCATGGTTGGGTTAGGAAACGTTAATGACACGTCAGACGCAAGCAAGCCAGTATCCACGGCACAACAAACGGCACTCAACCTAAAGGCAGATCTCGCGTCGCCAACCTTTACCGGCACAGTAACTCTTCCAGCCGGCACCGCCTCAATCGCTCCAGTAAAGCTTACCTCTGGCACAAATTTAACAGCTCCAGTCTTGGGAGCGATCGAATTTGACGGTAACAATCTTTATTTTACAACAAATGCTACTACTCCAACGCGCAACACAATTGCGTTTACTTCTCCAGGGGTTCCAGCTGGAAATGGAAAAATTATAACAGTAAATGCCACTACTGGTACAGACGATCGTACGGGATTAGAGCCATACTCGGCAGCGCCATTTGCATCAATCGGCGCGGCTACCGCAGCTTCGGCAAACGGAGACTTAATTTATGTTCGTACCGGAACGTATACTATTACTACGGGTACAGCAGTTAATCTAGATGGAAAAGGAGACGTATACTTTGAGCCCGGAACAACCGTTAATGTAAATAGCGGAACTGCATTTGTATGCTCAGTAAATGAAAAGAAAAAGGTATGTGGCTATGCAGATTTTGTAGTAAATGCCACCGCCTCCCTCGTTTCACTTACGTCTGGAAGTCCAACCGTATATTTCGAATGCAACTCTATTAGCGGTAACACTACCTCTACGCTATTTTCTACGAGTGTTTCTTCAGTATTGAATGTATCAATTAGCGGTAGCGGAATAGACACAACAGCTGCTACAATATTTTCATTAGCTGGAAATTCAAAAATTACCGCAACAGCTCACACTGTTTCTTCTAGCAAATACTTAGCTGCCTCTGGTACGTCAACTTCGTTGATTAACTCAACAATACAAAATTTATCTACCGCAAACGTCACTTCAGGCATAGACATAGTCTCAATAGGAACTGCAAACTTTTATGTTGATCATTATACTCATGACGGGAAAGGATTAGCCTGCGCATGGATTCAAAACTCGCAAACTGAAAAAATTGCTTTTATAAACACACTATGGTATAGTACCGCTACAACCAATAATCATATATCTTTGGATTCAACACAGTCGTCTATGACGACTAAAAAGATAAAATTAGTTGGAACAAATACGTTTTGCGGTTTAACCGGAGCAACAAACAGCATCACTAGCACAAAGGCAGTTAACATCAACGTTCAAAATTCTTACGCAGCGACTGCAGCAAATTCAAATGTTACTTTTAAAGTTGGTATGTTTACGGTTGATGTTGATGTAAATAATTTTAATTAAACAAATATATGGGAGAAACAAAATTACATAACGATTTAAATGTTACTGGTAAAATTACCGTTGCGGGCATAATAGACTCTACCGTAACTGGGTCTGGAAAAACTTTTGCAAATGCTGATAACGGTAAAATCTTTCATATTAGTGGAAATAATACCGTAGTGCTTCCTGCCCGGTCTGGGCTGGACGATGGTTGGACGATTGGAATAGTTAACGTGTCTGGAGACACCATAACAGTTAATACTACTGGGTCAGACCTTGTAAATGGAGTAGGTTCAGTCATCAACTCAAGTATATACACTGGGTTCTATGTGTATAAATCTGACACGACAAATCAATTTATTGCCATGGGTACGGTATATTGATATGAACATATATCATTTTAAAAGAGCGGTAGTTTCAGGGTTGCAGCGCGTAATTTTAAATGCACCGCCACTAATAGGCACATACGCCGATGATTCGTTTGGTCTTTCAGTTGACTTTAATACCGCTGGAAACATATGCGTCATTGGTAATCCACCTTATGACACTACTGACACAGGTGCCGTAAAAGTGTATAAACAAAACCCATCAACGAAGTTATGGGAGCAACTTGGAGGTAACATTACTGGAGTTGTAGGGGAGCGTATTGGCTATAGCGTAGCCATAACTGGTGACGGACTCAGAATAGTAGTTGGTAGCGAAGGGTCTAATGTAGTTAACGGTTCTGTATATGTGTATGACTATGACGGCACAGATTGGGTAAAAACTTCAACAATAACTGGTCAGGGAGTTGCGTACTGGTCAGGATTTTCAGTGGCTATAAACAGCACAGGAAATACTGTTGCGTTTGGCTCTCCTAAAGACGACGCGTCTGGAACAGACAAAGGATCTGTTGTAATATACAGACAAAGATATGGCGCATGGGTAAATATTGGTACTCTATATGGAGAGTTAGTAGGCGACAACTCTGGATGGAGCATAGCACTAAATTCACTTGGAAACATTTTAGTAGTAGGAGCTCCCTTTAATGACTCTCCTACTACAACCGATACCGGTCATACCAGAATCTATCAATACAGCGGACCTACTGGGTGGACAGCTGACACTCTACCGTCAACGTGGGCTCAACTTGGGCTTGACATTGACGGCACCCCAAACAGTCAGGCAGGGTTTAGTGTCGCGTGTAACGACAGCGGAAATACAATTGCTATTGGTAACATTCATGACAGCACAGTATCCGCAAATGGAGGAGTAGTAAAGGTTTATCGATACGTTTCAGGTTCATGGATTCAGTACGGAGACGCAATTGCGGGGGACGCAGGCGACCTAACTGGATACAGCGTCTCCTTTGATAATACTGGCAGCGAACTTGCGGTAAGTTATCCATACAAAGACTCAGCGAGCAAAGTTGATACCGGTGCCGTAGAAATATACAGATATTCAAACGCAGCATGGAGAAAAACCTATCCTCGTATACCTGGCATAACGGCAGGTGAAACCTCTGGGTGGTCATTAGCACTAAGCAAAAACGCGCGAAATATAATTATAGGCGCTCCAAACTATGTTGAAGGCGGAAATAAACTTGGCATTGCTAGAATCTATACGCTTCCAAAACAATATGCCTTTTGGGACTTTAACTACATTCAAACTTCAACATTAAACTCCTTTAAAATAACCGCCGCTACCTCTCCTTCTATAGTTATAAAATGGGGAGATGGTACAGCTGACACTACAACCACTTCTGCAACGCCAGTAAGTCATACCTACACTATATAAATAACATATATTATGCCAACAATTACGTTACGTCCAGCAAACGGCCCACTATCAGTTACCGAAATTGACTGTGGAGGCCCTCCTGCCGCGATTCCAGGTCAACCAACTCCTGCAAAATTAGGCGGGTCAGTAGACATATCTCCGTTTAGTAATTTAACTTCCTTTAAATGCAACAACAATGATATTGTGTCGCTCACTGGTTACGAAGATAAGTCTGCTATAACAGTTTTTGAATGTTTTAATAATAAGATTACGGGATCATTGCCAAATATAAGCGGAATGACAGCCTTAACTGCATTCAGAGTTTATACAAATTTGCTGTCTGGTTCCATTCCAACTGGAAATATATCCGGGTTGCCTGTTATAGAAACTATTAACTACGGCGAAAATAACATTACCGGAAGCATTCCAAACATCACTAATTTAACAACTCTAAAAAACTTCCGCTGCAATACAAATAAACATACTGGAAGTATCCCAACGAATTTAGCCAATTTGACAAACTTACAGTTTTTTTATTGTTATAGAAACGAGTTGACTGGAAGCATTCCAGTTTTGACTGGGTTAACAAATTTACAAGAATTTCGTTGCTATGAAAACTTGTATGTAGCTAATCAATTTTCAGCACCGGGACGCGGAATTGGCGGCTCCATTCCTTCGTTAACTGGCTTAACATCATTAAGAATTTTTCAGTGCTATAGAAATGCATTAGTTAACGGGATTCCTTCTCTCGCTGGATTAACAAATTTACAAGAATTTACGTGCTATGATAATATGTTAAACGGCTCTATTCCAGTTTTAACTGGCTTAACCGCACTAACAAATTTTCAATGTCATGACAATGACTTGACTGGAGCAATACCAGCAAGTCTATCAAGTTTGACTGCCATACAAACATTTAATTGTGGAGGCAACGAGTTAACGGGAGCTATTCCAGCGACTTTGCCTAGTAGCCTGGTAACGTTTGTGTGCAGTAAAAATAAACTTAGTTCTACAATTCCAAGTTTAACTGGACTTAACAGTCTAATTGAGTTTGCTTGTGATAATAACAAGGTAATACCACTTGACAGCATTACGGGTGTAAACGGATCAATTCCTAACTTAAATGGAAGAGTGGCTCTGCAAACGTTTAGATGTAACGACACTGAGGTTAATGACTATCCAGGCACAACAGCAATGCCTGGCACTCTAGGTAAATTTCATGCGTTTAACACAAACTTAACTGCAGCTGCTATAGGTAGAATATTAAAAGCATTTATTGACGGAGGACGAGTCGCTGGAGATCGATTTATAAATTTAGGCGGCAAACGCACAAACGGCACACTTCTTACTCCAAGTTTTACTGGAGGAACTATACAAAATGCTCCAGGAACTAGTTTTGTTAGACTGGCTGGCTCAAAGACTGTAACTGTAAGTTTAAACAACCACGGTTATATATCCAATCAACTTCTTACGGTTACTTCTGCAGTGCATACGCTGTCAGGAGTTAGTTTCACACGAACTGGCTCAACAGTAACGGTAACTTTCCCGGCGCACGGTTTCACTAATGGTCAGTCACTCGTGATTGGTGATGCGAGTGAAACTTCTTTCCAGGCCGACTTTAAAGGCACCTTTACAATTGTAGTTGGAGGCGACCCAAATACTTTCCAATATACAACAGCAACAAGCGGCGCCCTAGTTGGAACAGGAATGGCTACAATTTCTGACAACACCTTCAACAGCGCGTTTAAAGGCACCTTTAAAATTACGAGAGTTAATGATAATGTATTTACTTACGTTACTTCTTCAACCACTGCAATCACCGGAGCCGGCACCGCTACTCTAAGAAGCACAACAACCGCGACTGACGGCTACGCATACTATCAAACTCTTACCGAGTATAAAGACACTGTTCCAGCGACAACGCCATGGAACGTAGTAATCAATCAACCAACCTTGCCATAACATGATAATTGAACATAAAAATACAATTGTTGACGTATCTTCTGATAAGTGGGTAATAATGTATAACGACGAGACTCTTAAGCTCTTAACCGAACCGTTTCAAAGTTGCGGATCATACACCTGCGCAGACACACTTGTAGTAGCAGACACTCTAGAAGAGTGCAGAGCCTATATTACGGAAAAAAAACTAATTAACCAGTCTGTCGTTGAAGAGAGCCATCACGAGGATGATTTATAAATAATTATATGCCAAATCCACCGCCAATTAACCTAGGGCCATACGTCTTAAACGCGCCGACAGAAGTTGAAAAGGGGCACATAAGAGAAAGTTTGGATCTTGGATCTGCTTCTTTGCTGCAAGGCAGCTTTTTAGACACGAACCGACTTGTTTTTACTGATCCAAATAACAGTCAACGCACAATAACACTTGACAAAACTCAGTTAAACGGTTCTGCTGCTGATCGCTTAAGAATTGCCCGTGTAGTCAACGTAACTGGTGACGTCACCACCACGTCACCTGCCCCAGTATTTGACGGCACATCAGACTTGTATATTCCAATTACGATTAACGCCGGAACAATCAACGAGTCAAAGCTAGCGACTGACGCTGTCGTTGGTTCAAAAATTAAAAACGGAACAATAACGCCAAACAAACTATCTGGAACTTTCCCAGACTGGGGAAATGCTGGCGTATTGTATATTAAGCAGCCAGCTATCGAACTTGGTTCTGGCATAACGGCAAACGGAAATTCATTTATTGACTTTCATTCATCTTTCCCGCTTGTCGACTATGATGCGCGTATATGGAGACGTCCTGGAGTCGACGGGGCATTTGATATACTCAATGTTGGAACAGGAAACATAAATATTGGCGGCGGACTCTCTGTTGGGTCAGACGACACTGTTACTTCTACGCGTCAAGTTATTGGAGTGATAGAAATTACTGGCAACCAAATCAATACGACTGCGCAGTATCCAGTTGGTCAACCTGCGAACGTTGAGATTGCGCTCAACTATGAAAATAGTGATGGCACAATTGCAACTTTCTTAAATACTACAGTTTTTGATGGCAAACGTGCAACAGTTGCCAAATTTTTTGGAGACACAAAAACACTCGAGACATATGGACCATGCCGTAGTATAACAAATGGACAAGTTGGGTGGGCGACCGCCGGACTCGAATCACGCAGCGCAACTGGAAATGCGCTTGTTTCTTTGCATGCCGCCGGATCAACAGCGACGCTTTTACGTCACGTTCGTGGCCTCGCAGGTCTTGAAGTGCGCGATGCTGGTGACACTGACTATGCTCCGCTAAAGGCATCAAAGATTACTGCAACTAGTGACATTACTATTAACGAAGGAAGTCCAACTTTAATCTTACAGGACACCAATCATCGTAGCGGCATGATACACGTAAACTCTAATACGTTTTACGTATTGCGTGGTAGCAATGTAAACTCTACTACGTGGGAAACTATTAACGGTAGATGGCCGCTTGAAATTAATTTAGAAAATAATAACGCAGTTTTTGGCGGAGACGTAAATGCTGGATCCTTTACTTCACGTTCGTCAGTGCGTTATAAAAAAGATATTGTTCCATTACAAGACTCTTTAAGCAAAGTAAACTCTCTAAATGGAGTCTCCTATGTATGGAAAGACACTGAAAAGTCTGACGTCGGACTAATAGCTGAAGAGGTTCATGAGATTTATCCAGAATTGGTTCATAAAACTTCTTCAGACGAGGTTGAAGGCGTAGAATATGGAAAACTTACCGCGGTGCTTATCGAGGCAATAAAAGAATTGACCAAACGCGTCGTAGAACTTGAAAAGCAACTAGAAAAAAGATAAACGATGTCATCTGGTTATACAGTAAATGGTACTGACTTTGATGACCTTTTTTTGCCGCGCGTAATAGGCGCAGCTACGGGAAATTCTGGATATAAAGTTGGCACCCAAGATTTGTCTGACCGTTACGAAGCGTCTAGAAGTGTCGGTGATCGATCGACAACGACGACAAATTTTAAAATATCGTCTGGAGCGGACATCAATACGCTCTATATGGCAAAAAGAACTGCGGTTATACCTAGAAAAACTAGTATAGACGAAGGAACTTCCGTTACTTTTGACGTCGCGGTTGTTGGCGTTGCTGCAGGCACAACTCTATATTGGTCACTCTCGCGAAGTGACCTCTCCCCAAACAGCGGGAGTTTTGTAGTGCAGAGTTCTGGAGCTCATTCTTTTGTCGTGACGGCAAATAACGATGTTACGACTGAAGGCACCACGAGCTTTACTGCTAGCATAAGAAGAAACAGCATTAGTGGAACAATTATTGCAACAAGCGCAGACGTTACAATAAATGATACATCGGTTAAGCCAACATATCCTGACACTCTAGCGTTTGAACTAAGACAATATTCAGGTGACTGTTTTCAACTCTATGTTAGCGGCTCAAACTCTAAAACATATAGCGTATATTGTACAAACAGCGCAAATAATGGTGGCCTTCCAAAATATCGCGGTTTTACTTTTAACCCCACATCAAGTCCAGGCACTCCTAGAGTTAATATAATTAACCAAGGGTGGGGAGGTAATCGGTTTAATATACAAACTATAAGCCTCCTAAATGGGGCTGGAGGGACAGTTAAAACTTGGGACATACACAAAACATTCTATACAGGCAGTAATATTGATGGTATTACTTCAGGCGTATTCACTATCACCAATCTTGGACACGTTGATTTACATGAAAATGCTACATATAATTTAAGTTCGAACACATATTCATATAATTTAGCGATTGCTAAATTTACAATTGGTGTAAATTGATTGTTTATAAAATTTATAAATAGACTATATGGCGACGTATAGTAATATCTACATAGACCAGGGCAGCACCTACTCATCTGTCATAGACGTAAAAGACAGCAACGGGCTGCCATTCAACTTGACTGACTACCAATCTCGCGGTCAGATACGCAAGAGCTATTCATCGCCGAGTACAATTATATTTACTACAAATATAAATCTTCCACTTCAAGGCAAAGTTGAAGTATCATTGACAGCGGGCCAAACTCGCGCTATGAAAGCTGGACGCTATGTCTATGATGTTGAAATATTCAATGATGAAGGCTATGTCATGCGAATAGCTGAAGGACAGGTAGAAATAAATCCTGGAATAGCAAATGATGATGCTGTCGTACTGCCACCGATTCCAACACTAATTGAAATTATTGATGACCGAATTGATAGTAAAATTATAGATGCCCCTTCTTCACAAGCATTTAGACAGTCTTTAGGTGATTCTGGAGACGGCAACGGCTACAACACTCTTCAACTGCATCCTGATGCTTCTCGTTCATCTTCAGATCAATATCTCGTCGTTGATCCTACCTCCCCAAATCACATTCACATTCGTGCAGGCGGCACCCAAGATGCTTCTAGTGCAGAGTTATATCTCGGAGCTGAAAAGAACTATGTTCGAGTAATAGATGGACAGGGCATCAGAATACAAAACGAAAATGCAGACGTTATTTTTTATTCTTATGTTGACCCAGTTGGCTATACGTCTGCCACTTGGTATACTTCTGGTGGAAACCATTTCCTGCAATTAACATCTACAGACAACGTTTTCATTGGACGTTTAGAAGCCTTTACTGATGGTGCTCCTAATTACATACAACTTTGGAGTCCAGGTCAGTCTCCTGCAAATCTCACTTATGTTCCAGGCACATACAGCCAAGTTGGCGATGTGTTTACGTTTCAGGTCAACGATGGACACGGACTTGGCGAAACTCAAATAGCATCTGAAATTGTTTTTGGTCTGTACACATCAAGGGTAAACTCTTTACGATTAGAAAACAATGACTTTAGAGTTGATGTAACTGATGACATTCGTATGTTTGCCGATGATTATTTTCTCTTAGCAAATACTTCTGTCGATACTCCTATCGTAATCGCAACAAATTACAATAACAATGAGTATGCATGGAATTTTAATGCAGATGGCACAACAGAATTTCCTAACAATACTATTCAACCTACCGGCACTGCTGGTCTTAGGATTAAAAATCAAACCCAATCCTACACATTTAATGCTGAAACAGAAGATGGTGGTCCATTCGTGTATGTCACTATCTCTGGCAACGAAAGCATCCTAAATGTAGATACCACTTGGACAGCAGTGATAGGCAACTCAACGTATGGAATTATAGGCGTACAGACAGTTGGCAATACGATAGAGGTAAGATTAGAAGAAGGAAATGTTGCTTATAATACTGCTGTAAAATTTATTCCGCCAGCCAATACTTGGACATTTGATCAAAGTGGTGACATAACAGTTCCTGGCAACATAAGCACCACGAAGGGAGAAGACTTCGCTATTACATCAGTAGCTGGCGCATCTAGTGTTGTAATAAATGCTGCTGATACATTTGGGGACTTTTGGCGTTTGTTTGTACTAAAGAGCCAATATCCAACCTTAGGAACAGATGTCAAGGTAGGTTCAACTGTAACCATGAATTGGGGCCCACAAGCAACAGCCACTATAAGAAGTATAATAGAAGATGTTGGTGCCGGAACATGGAAGTTTTACTTTGATGAAGATGTTCTCACAGGATATTTTGATGGGCCGAAAACAGCTTCATTTGGAACAGGCCCTAAACAATGGAAGTTTACTACAGAGGGAAATACATTGTTCCCGACACTCTCTACACCTAGAGGTGATACTGCTCAAGGTTCACTCGTTTCAAATACATTAAAATTAGGAGACGGTACAAATCAAGCAGTCATAACTACGCCTGATGGAAAACAACCATATTATAATAGCCAGCGACTAGTGATTAATCCCGGTCAAGGAAATGGATTTGGAGAGGGAGGCGATATATATCTTTGGGCAGGAAGAGGCGGAGTTGACGGTGGCAGTGGTGGAGATATTAAAATACGCGGTGGATACGGACCAGAAACTGGTGGTGGAGGATACGTTCGCATAGAAGGAGGTGACACTACCAATGGCAATGCAGGGTTTGTAGAGATAAAGGGAGGCAACAGCTATACAACGGCTGGAGGCGATGTGGATATTTATGGTGGATACGGCGATGGAGGCACACAAAACGGTAATGTAACAGTAAGCACGTATGACACAACTGGTGTTTTAAAAACATGGACATTTGATACGACAGGCAGTACTGGCACCTTAACATTCCCAGACTCTACTGTACAGTCAACTGCATATCAAACTGGTCAAACGACAGTGCTGCTTAACGCTGACACAGAAATTGGAGAGACTGGATACACAGTAGCATCTTTAACTGGTACAAATGTTATTGTTTTTGCTCCTGAAGCAGAATACACTAACAGCACAGGTCATAATGTTAACATACCGACTCCTAGCTATGCAGGGCATAAGTTATCTCTATTGAATGTTTATACTGGAGGCACTGCCCATGTACATTGGTCAACTCAGTCTGGTAATTTAACCGCAGATGTACCGTCTGGTTGGAATATTGAATTAACTGCATTCGATACGCCACAATATGGATTAGCTTGGTGGGTAACTAGCGCATATAATTGGTAATGGTGTATGCCTGAAGACATACAATATCGGTTAGTATAAATATCATACAGCATGGATTTAAAACATACAGTTTTTTCACATCAGCGTCGCCGAAAACCTGGTCCAGCATTTGAAGTTGATTTTGTAAACTACAGCGAAGGTCAAGCTCAAGTTGGTCCTACTCCGGCTTTTACACGGGCAAGTTCTGGTACATTTGTTAACGAGAATGGACGCATTGTTGGAAAGACCAAAACTACAACCACGCTCGTTCCAAATAACCTGACCGCTAACGTTTCTGTTATTACAATTGATGTACCAGGCGGCAGCGTCGTTGGTTGGCTTAATGGCTCTACAGTAGTCGTTATGCAAGACCTCAACGGCGATGACATTGCTGGTGACGCTCAAAATATTACTGGAACTATACTGCACAAGTCAGACACAACACTAACGCTTAGAGTGACTAGCCGTACCACTGGCACTGTTGCAATATCAGACTGGTGGGTATCATACAGGGGTCTAAGATTGGAACACGACCCAATCACGCTCAGACGCCGCGGTTTTTTAAAGGAAGATAACAGAACAAACTTTGTAACTCGTAGCGGTGAAATGCATCTGTGGGCCGGTAACGGCACTCGTGTAGTCTCAACTGAAACATGCCCAGACGGCACAAACAGCGCTACGCTATTAACTTCTGGTACTGCTAGTTATGCTGGCTTTCTTAGGTCACTAAACAATATACCACACACTAGCGGTAGAATATACACAGTTAGCGCATTTGTTAAAAAGGGCAACTGGAGTTATGTGTCTTTGGACTGGGGGCCGCTTCGTCCCTCTGGTGGTATGCTTCCCTTTTTTAATCTTGACACATTTGTTTTTAATGCAAATGGCTCTTCAGCGACTGGTAGAATAGAACATTTTCCAAACGGTTGGATGCGTCTAATCGTTACTGGTCCCGCAGGCTCAACAAATGCTACTGGAACGGTAGCAGACTTTACTCTTACTGGATCAAACGGCGCCTCTGAGGGCGGTGTTGGGGCAGATAAAACTGTCTATGTATGGGGCTATCAAGTAGAAACTGATAATAGCGCCGTCGGCAGCAACGTTTCAAGCTATATACCAACAACTATTCTTCCAGCATTAAGATCGGGAGACGTCTATACACAATCTAGTATTTCAAGCTATTATAACGCGCAAGGCGGCACTCTAGTCGGTCAATGCAGCCTAAATAGGAGAACTGATCAAGTAGCAACTGAACTTTTTCGGTTTGGATTTGAAGATGGCTTATCACGCGTTCAACTTGGTGTGACAAACGGAGGAGGTCAAGCAATCAGAGCGTATATTGGTATTGGTCCTAGTGGAAGTTTTACATTTATAGGTGCCGGCCAATGTGGAGGCTTGGGCACATTGCCTCCAGGCCCAACACTAAGAAAAGTAGCCTTTACTTTTGCTAGTAACGACGCGAGGGTGTGTCTTAACGGCACTCTCGGCACGCAAGACACTAGTGTCGAGCTGCCATCTACAACTGATCTTTTTAGATACAATCCACAAGCTACAATTGGACGACTATGGGACGGAATTATTACAAATATTCAATACTATCGTCAACGTCTGCCAAACTCAAAGCTTCAAACTCTTACTACAACCTCTACACAAGATCTCACATTGGGTGTAGACTCTATTACATATTTGAATGATCAAATTAGAATAACAATATAAATAACAGTATATTATGCCAATCGACTTAAATACAGCGACCCCTGCAGAAAAAACTGCCATACTCGGCGCATTAGGACTCAATCTAAACGAACTATCTACTCGAACAGCAGCTGAAAACCTAAGCAACAAGACACTCGTCAGTCCTGCATTTAGCGGTATCTGTAGCGGTCAACTTGAATTATCGCAACAGCTTCCAAATACTATACACAGCGCGGTAACTCGTTCTACAATTCGTCGTGAATTGATGATGCAAGAAAGCGCCGTACAGCGTTTTACTACACAACGCACGTGGAATGTTAGAGGGGGCACAAATGCTTCACAAATTGCAAATTCTGGTGACAACGTATGGCTGGATACTACTGATGGTAGAGCATTCTTAAATACTTCGAATGGACCTACTACTGGTCTAGGTTTAGATCATACTTCGTGGGCACGCAAAGACTTTGGCACGTGCCATCTTAACTTTTCTAGCGGCGGATCACTTGATTGGAATTTCCCATTTTCAATAAGTTTTAGATTTAATCACAGTGAACAGAATGCAGGTTCGACCTCAGAATATTGGCTTGGAATTAGCAACAACTGGTCTGGCGGTCTGCCTTGTGGACGCGGTGTTGGTATAGTAAATGATATCAATGGTTATAGACTGTGGTTCCAAGACGGAACAGCAGCTGTAACTTCAACTGCAGGAAACTCTCTTTTGACGACTGTTGGCGCACACGGATTTACTGTTGGCGATCGCGTACGTTTTACTGCAATGCAGAGTGGAATTACCAACCTCGCCGCTCAAACAACATATTTTGTTGTTGAAGCCGCAGCGAGCAATACATTTAAAGTCTCAACCACTTCGGGAGGAGTAGCAATTGTTCCGTCTGCAGCTTTGGTTGGAGCATCAACACAGGTCGCAAAATCACCAACATATTCGCCGATACTGTCCGGGTTTAGTGTTGGTCTACAGAACAACCACACCGTATTGATAAGTTCAAACGGGCTTGGTACAGCGTCTCTATACTACGGCACCGCTGGAAATACAATTCCAAGCAATACTCCACTCGCTACGCTCCCGGTCGCTTCAACTGGCGGAGGCTCTGCTATGATGGCAATGTCATGCACATTCAAGGGATCAATGGCTAGTGTTACTGGCAATACTGCAATGGCAGTAATTAACGCATCATTCGCACCATTCGCAGCATAACGTTATGACTGATTATATCTTACGATTTCCTTCTAAAGAGATAGCCGAAGCGTTTGGCTTAGCACACGGATTCGCGCGTGCATCAGAAGACGGCACAGTTGTTTCTACATTAGCGAGTCACGAGCACGCTCTGCATGAAGTCGGAGAGCATAACGACGACGGTCAATACTGGGTACTTTTTCGTGACCTCGTTGATATCGAGATACCTGACGGCGGAGATCAGTTTATCGTCTGGTCGTCAAATCAGACTGCGTTAAACGAAGACGGCGTAGAGATAAATGTACCTAGACCATTTAACGACCCTCATGTACCAAATATTTGGTGGGCCTAAGCGCTGAGTCGTACCTCTTCAAACTCACCCTTGCTTAGGTGGAGGCGCGCACTGTTTGCTTTGAAAAATACCTTGTCACCTTCGACTTTATACACTACAATATAGTCGACAATGCCAACATTCATGCTGCGGAGAAGATCTTTAAATTCGCTGTTTACGTAAACTTTTTCATTTATTTTCATATAGATATATATTTATGTTTACAGGTGACAAAAACTGTGATAAAATACTATTTTATGAAAAAAAATGCTAAAGTAATTGGTTGTGGGCTGTCAGGAGTCACTGCAGCGGTGTTATTAAAAGAAAAAGGGTATGCCGTTGAGATTTATGAGACGCGGCCACACATTGGTGGAAACTGCGCCGATGCATACGTCACAAACACGCTCGTGCATCAATATGGCCCTCATATTTTTCATACAGACGACGAAGAAGTCTATAAGTTTCTAAGTCGTTATACTGAGTGGATCCCGTTTAAGCTGCAACCGCAGGGAGACACCCGACTTGGTCGAGTCAGTTTGCCATACAGCCGAAAGACGGTCTCTGAACTTGGTCGCGAGCTTTCACAAGAAGAGATTGTAGAATACGTCTTTAAAGACTACAGCGAAAAGCAGTGGGGCGTGCCATTCGACGAGATTCCAAAGACAATTACAAATCGTATTCCTAAAACTGCAGACGCGGCAGACCCTACCTGGTTTGAAGGTCAAAAGTATCAGTGCATCCCAAAAGAAGGCTACTCTGCAATGTTCGGGCGTATGTTAGACGACATTACAGTACATCTAAACTGCGCTGAAGATCGCTGGGCCTTTGAGAGGACTCCCAATGACCTTATCGTCTATACCGGAAAGATTGACAGCTACTTTGGAACTATCTACGGAGAGTTGCCCTATCGCTCGCTGCGCTTTGAGCATGACGTGCTTTGCGAAAAGATGGATACGTTTATAGTCAACCAAAACAATCCTGACACCCCATACACGCGAGTCTATGATCACAGCTACTTTACTCCAGGTCATGTTGGCCCTACAGTCGTTACGCGAGAATATCCTAAAGCTTGTGGTAAAAATGACGTGCCGTTTTATCCTATTCCTTGGGGCGAAGGACAAGAAACCTATCGCCTCTATGAGGCCCTCGCTAAAGCGGAAAAAGACGTAATTTTCGTCGGACGCCTTGCAACCTATAAATATCTAGACATGTGGATGGCAGTAAAGCATGTTATGTTAAAGCTTAAAGACTTATGAGACTTGCACTTTGTTTAAGAGGACACATACGAGACGGCCTCTTTAGTGACGCATTACGAGAATTTATAAACAACTGTGAAAAAGACGGGCATTTTATTGATGTCTATTGTCATACCTGGTCAGAGTCAGAAGCAAAAACAAGTTATAAAACACTCGATCGATTACATCTTTTTCAAGTTAAAGAAGGGTTGTTACGTAGTTATTTTAAAAACCGCAACGTGATAGACGTGTGCATAGAAAACGATTCTAAGATAAAAATATACGGCAAGAAAAGCGGTGTTGTTTGTAAAAGTACCTGTCCGCTAATTGCATGGAAACGTATGTGGGCAGGACAAGCCGCAGTGGTGGCAGAAGCGTACAAAAATCGTAAAAACTATGATGCGTTTATTAACACTCGCTATGATTTTTTTACGGCTCCAATATGTTATACTCCGCCAAATCATTTGCAACGTCTAATTTCTAAAGGCGAAAAATTTGCATTTAAATATCCGTCATATACTAAAAGTTTAATTGGTGTTGATAATTTTTATGTTGGAACCCCAGAAAATATGTATGCGTTTGTATATGACTTTTATCGTGATTTAGACAGCATAGTTATGCAATATCCTGACACCATTTATCAAGAAGAGTTGGTTTATCGTCACGCACACAACATTGGTTTATTATGAGAGTCGCATTTTGTATACGAGGACACATACGAGGCGGGTTGAATGACTCTCAACTAAAAGACTATTTAAATCTTTTAAAAAAACAAGGGCATACAATAGATTTATTTTTACATACATGGACAGAGTCAGAAGCAAAAAGTTCATATCGAAAACTTGATAAGATTAGCAGTTCTAGTGTCACGCCATTATTGCTTAAAGATTATTTTAGCGAGCATAACATAAAACAGATTATGATTGATGATGATGCTGAGTTGAAATTACATGGTAACTTAGAAGGAAAGATAAACACCTGTCCAAAAATTGCATGGAAACGTATGTGGGCAGGAAAATTTAAACTTGCATCACATCTCTATCACAATCATACCTATGAATATGACCTTGTCGTAAGCACTCGTTATGATAAATTTACTACACAAGTATGCTATACACCAGTTAAAAACCTACTAAAGATGACAACTTGCGAAAATGGATTAAGTCTAAAATATCCGCAATATTATCGATATATAAAGGGAATAGACAACTACTATTGTGGATCAATACAAACAATCTATGATATTACGTGCGCTTTTCACTATTCGCTTGATGAAATTGCCTCAAAATACATAATACGCAGTTTTCATGAAGAGCTTTTTTATAAATATGTGGTTGACCGCGGTTTTGTGAAGTAAAATTGTGTTTTTTATAAATACTCTTATATTGATAGTCATTACGTGATGTTTCACACTTTAAAAGTATAGTTATAAATGGAACCAGAAAGATCGATGCTAAAAGAGTTTCTAGAGGGTGGTTGGATAATACCCCTAGTTGGAGCAGCAGGCATGCTTGCTCGACTCATGACAGCAAAAAAAGAGTATACGATTCTCGAGCAGTTTAAAAATATAATATCAGCCGCACTCTCTGCAGCAATCGCATGGTTTATATTGGAGCAGACCGACATTCCTAGCCTCTACAAAGCGATTACCTATGGCATTATCGGGGTAGTCTCTCCAGAAATCATTACAGGCATCATCAAGCTCGCAAAGAATTTTGAACGCTCACCAGAAAAATATGTGAAAAA
>Ga0208811_1000017_pt1 | contig 51644 bp, 50 predicted proteins | sample Colrivmet1561A02_FD_187681 | JGI IMG/M metagenome (GOLD analysis project Ga0208811, IMG submission 187681) | Estuarine microbial communities from the Columbia River estuary - metaG 1561A-02 (SPAdes) (version 2) | ecosystem: Environmental > Aquatic > Marine > Intertidal zone > Estuary | place... | reverse complement strand
TAAAATGAAGGAATTCATGAAATCAGACCGTGCCAAGCACAACATGATTCCACCTTCTAAATTCGGCATCATCGAAATCACACGCCAGCGTGTCCGCCCCGAGACCGATATCCAAACACATGAAACTTGTCCAACCTGTAATGGCAGTGGAGAGGTTCAAGCAAGTATTCTATTTGCCGAAGAAATCGAAAACAATTTGGCTTATCTACTCAATGATCGCGGCATGCGTGGCATTACCCTGCTTGTGCATCCCTACCTAGAAGCCTTCTTTAAAAATGGCCTTTGGAGTCGTCAGTTGCAGTGGTTGTTTAAATTCAAAACCTGGATTCCCGTCCGAGGTGTTACTGCCCACCATTTGTTGCAGTATACTTTCGTCGACAAAGAGAACAACGAAATACCGCTTTAAATGTCGGCCCCTCGAGCCTATGACCTTACACAAATGCTTCAGAAATCTGAGGCATTTTGTGCATATCAGGAGCGCAGTAGTTTTGAAGTGATCGAAAAACTCAAGCGCATGGGAGCTGAAGATGGTGAGATACTACAAGTTCTTAACGCACTCATTGACGCCAAATTTTTAGATGACGAGCGCTTTGCAAAAGCCTATGCCGTGGGTAAATTGCGCATCAAACACTGGGGAGTCAATAAAATCAAACAAGGCCTTCAATTGAAGCGCATTGACCGCGAATTAATTGCGCAGGCCATTGCAGCAATGTATGACGAGGAAAATTATATCGGGATTCTACAGCAGGTAGCCCAACGCAAATGGCAAGAACTCCATAAAGAAAAAGACCCCTGGATGCGCAAGCAGAAGCTATTTCGCTTCTTGGCATCCAGGGGTTTTAATTACGACGAATTTTCAGAGCTGAAATTCGAATAAAACGATAGATTTTAGTTTGGCTTGATGAGCATTCCTGCACCTGTTGTCCAATTGGCAGGGCCGCCAGCTTCGTAGCCCTTAGATCCAATTTGAACTAAATTGGTTTTGCCGTCGCTCATTTTTTCTGGACGAACAAACCAACATGTTGGATAGCCGCGTACAGCAAATTGTTGTTGGAGGGCGCGGTTTTGCGTTTTGATGGCTTCTGTTTGAGGTTTATTTTTCGGGAAGTCAAGTTCTACAAGTACTACATTTTCTTTGGCCCATTTTTCAAATTCCGGGGTTCTGAACACTTCATTTTGAAGACGAACACACCATCCGCACCAGTCAGAACCAGTAAAGAACAGCATCATTGGTTTGTTTTCTTTCTTTGCAATAGCGCTGGCTTCGTTGATATCGGTATACCAAGTGAGCGCTGTTTTTTGTGCAAAACTCAATTGAGCCACCACAAGCATAGTAAATAGAGCGATAGTTTTCATGTCAAATTTTTTCTAAAGTTAATGATAAAGCGGCAATAGACAAAAACCGTGCAAAACATTACAATCGGCCTTTGTGCACAAAAATTTTTATATTCGTTATCAAATTGGTAACCATGAAACTACAACTACTACTGCTTTTTTCTTGTATACAATTGCTCATTTTTGCGCAATTACCGACTCAAACGGTTCGCGGAACCGTCTTTGACAGCGAATCTAACTTTCCGCTTACTGGTGCCAAGGTCGTCATTGAAGTAGAGGGTCAAAAATATATGGCTGCCGCGGGTGCCGACGGAACTTTTTCCATATTAAAAGTACCGGTGGGCAAGCACCAACTTCAAGCCTCTGCGCCCTTTTACGATGCCAGAACACTTACCGTAGAAGTGACCTCAGGTCGCGAATTGATTGTTCAAATCCCACTTCAAGAAAAAGTTTCGGAACAAGAAGCCGTTCGGGTAGTAGGCCGCAAACAAGGCGAAGTACTCAACGAAATGGCGGTGCTTTCGGCCCAACAATTTAGCGTTGAAGAAACCAACCGTTATCCAGGTTCGCGTATGGACCCTGCGCGTATGGCATCTAACTTTGCAGGTGTGAATGGCGCCGATGACTCAAGAAACGACATCGTGGTGCGTGGTAACTCGCCACTTGGAGTCATTTACCGTGTAGAAGGAATCGACATCCCCAACCCGAATCACTTTGCCATTTCAGGTACTTCCGGCGGACCAGTCTCGCTACTCAACAACAAAATTTTGGGCAACTCCGATTTCTTTATGAGCGCCTTCCCAGCAGAATACGGCAATAGCTTGTCTGGGGTATTTGACTTAAAACTGAGAAGCGGAAACAACAACCAACATGAATTTACAGGTCAGTTTGGTCTCTTGGGCACCGAGTTCTTAGCAGAGGGGCCATTAGGTAAAAACAGCAAGTCGAGTTATTTGGTGATGGGCCGTTACTCAACACTTACCATTTTTCAAAAACTCAACATCAATTTAGGTACCGATGCCATTCCAAAATATTACGACGGCGCGTTTAAATTCAATTGGGTACTTAAAAATGGTGGCCAATTGGCGTTTTTTGGTATGGGAGGGAGCTCCGATATTGCCATCATCATTTCAGATTTTAAAGAATATACCGAAGACCTTTATGGCGAGGGTGACCGCGACCAAAAATTCGGCACCAGCATGATCACTTCAGGCTTGAATTACAAGAAGAGCTTAAGTGAGAAAACATTCATCTCTTCTACTTTGGCCTACAGTCAAGAAAATCAAGAAACCCGTCACGAGTATTTAAAAGGCAGAAAGATGAATCCTTTAGATTCAACAATTTCTGTAGAAGAAAAGTACTACATGATGGGATATGGTTTTCAGGTTCAAAAGATCAGTGGCTATACGGCGCTTAACCATAAATTTAACAAGCAACATTTGATCAAAGCTGGTCTGAGCTTCGACTTGATTTCAATGGATTTTCAAGATTCTTGCCTTTATGATTTAGACAGTGCAGCCCTCGGTTTTGAAACTCGCTGGAACTACCAAGGAACGGCAGCACTTATTCAGCCGTTTGTGCAATGGAAATGGCGCATTTCTGATCAAATGGATTTTACTGCTGGTGTGCACGCGCAGTATTTTACACTCACCAACAGCGTGAGCCCATTTGAGCCGCGTTTGGGCTGGAAATATAAAATGGGCAACGGGCAAGCTATTTCTGCCGGAGGAGGTCTGCACAGCATGATTCAGCCATACTATACATATGCTTATCAGTATTTAGATGGTAAACCAGGTAATATGAATATGGATTTTTCGCGCAGTGCACACTCTGGTATCGGTTACGAGAAATCTTTCAATAAAGGATTCAATATCAAGACAGAAGCCTATTATCAATACCTTTACAACATTCCAGTAACAATTGCGCCGTCTTCATTCTCTATGATCAATGTAGGAAGTGGCTTTTCTAGATTATTTATCGATTCACTGCAAAATACGGGAGATGGCTACAACTACGGTTTGGAGTTAACCATTCAGAAATATTTTGATAAATCGTTTTTCTTCTTGTTTTCTGGAACGGTCTACAATTCGCAATACCGCGGTAGCGATATGGTATGGCGCAACACTTCTTACAATGGCAACTACGTCGTCAATTTCTTAGGTGGCAAAGAATTCAAGGTAGGAGAGCGCAGCGTCATCGGCATCGGCGGCAAAGTAACTGCGGCAGGCGGCAAACGCTATGGACTCGTGGACATCGAAACGTCAACCGACATGAAAGAAATCATCTTCCAAGATTCCATGTTCAACGAATTACAATTTAAAGACTACTTCCGTGCAGACCTCAAGATTTCATGGCGCAAAAACGCAGACCGCGTTACACACGAGTTTGGCTTGGATTTAGTAAATATCCTTGGCACTAAAAACTTATTGACTTTAGCTTTTAGACCACCATTGACACCTCAGGATTTCACAGACCAACAAAACGGTACTTTCTTACCGTATTCAGAAAAGACGCAGTTGGGCTTCTTCCCGATTTTCTATTACAAAATAGACTTTAGAGCGACGCGCAAATAGTTACAGTTGAATTCCTGCTAACTTTGTATTTTATTACAAGTTATGAAAGGAATTTTGAGTTATCAGTTAGTAGATCCTCAGCTGCCAAACAGCGAAGAAGGATGGTTTATTGAAGCAGAAAATGGCGCCTACAAGGTGAGCGATTTATCGATCAAGAAAATCGTAAGCGGTCGTTATGCGGTAAGCGAAGGATCTGAGGTTATATTTGAGCTAGAACCCAATTGTAAGGTCAGCGACCAAACCAAAATTCAGCATGCGGTAGTAGCAAAGTTGCATTTAGAGGAAGAAAACGCCACTAAAATATTTCTCATCGACATCGATGGAACCATTTGCGACGACATCAAAAATGAGGAGAGTCATTTATATCCTGGGGCAAAAGTCTTTCCTAATTCAAGAGAAGTCATCAATAAGTGGTACAACGAAGGTAACATCATTACTTTCTTTACTGCCCGGGAAGCCAAAGACCGCAGGGTTACTGAGGAGTGGCTCGAGGCAAATGGTTTCAAATACCATGGTTTGGTTATGGATAAGCCGCGCATCAAAGATGGTCAGGAATACGTCTGGATAGACAACCCGCAAGGTAGGGCAGTTACGTATATGGGAACTTGGTCAGAACTCACGGAGGTGGATGCCAAAATCAAGGTTTTCGCCTAAATAATCGATTTTTGAAAAGTAAAGACCTTGGGATATTACTGGACAAAACTTTCTATTCCGAGAGTAGTCTTGTACTCCATTTCTATACTTTGGAGCGCGGATTCCAATCATATATTTTTAAGGGAGGTCTCAAGAAACGCAAGGCGCTTAACCAATTGGGTCTATATGAGCTCAGTTTTTTCAAGCGCCCGGAGTCTGACCTTGGCATCATCAATCAACTCGACTTCGCCTGGACACCTCAAGCGTTATTTGAGCGCCCTCAGAAGGTCATGTTGGTCTTTTTTATGACCGATATTCTGCAGCAAACCTTGCGGTATCAGGGTCCCGACCCGCAGCTTTTTTATTTTGTCAGAGATCAATTAGTTGCTTTAGAAACGAGCCAGTCTGAAAGAAAATTTCCGACACAATTTTTAGCGCAGTACTTAATGCTTTTGGGATATGCGCCATTGCTTGAAGAGCAGGAGCAGCCCATTTTTGATTTGCAGAAAGGCAGTTTTTGTGGGGCTGCTCAGGGAGGGGTAAGTTGCGTACAAGACCCAACTTTGGTTGCTTTTTTGAAGGCTCAATTTTGGCCGAGCGGTGATCTTCATTTCTCAGGCGCCATTCAAAAAGAGGGCTTGCGTATTCTGATTCAATATGCAACTTTCCATTTGGCCAATTTCAACTTGGATAAAACCTTAGAAATCCTACACGATACCCTCTACGACTAGCGTTTTCTAGCGAAAAAATCTTTGAGCAACTGACTGCATTCGGCATCCATGATGCCATTTTCTACGAGCGTAGCTGGATGATACAAACTAGTACCCGTTGCACTTGCTCCTCTTTTGGCATCTCTAGCGGCAAAAACGACGCGGTCAATTTGAGACCAATAAAGCGCCCCAGCACACATACAACACGGTTCTAGAGTCACAAATAAAGTGCATTCTTTCAAGTATTTGGCACCCAAATATTGGGCTGCAGCTGTGATCGCCTGAATTTCGGCATGGGCTGTTACGTCGGTGAGTTGCTCCGTAAGGTTGTGGCCGCGGGCAATCACTTGGTTTTTGCAAACAATGACCGCGCCAACAGGCACTTCGTCTGCCTCAAAAGCCTTTAAAGCCTCTTGATAGGCTTGTTTCATGAAATATTCGTCGTTGAAAGGGCTCAGCATAGCGCAAGATTACAAACTTTCTCTTAATTTTCGGCCATGAATCTTTTTGACCTCTTTCTTTTTGCACCCTTGGCATATGGCGCTTATAAAGGATATAAGCGCGGCCTGATCATGTCTCTTTTCATGTTGTTGGCAATTGTTGTAGGCCTATACGCAGCTTTTCAGCTCACTGATGTCGTGGTCGAATGGGGCATCAAGACCTTGCACTGGGAGAAAACAACGCTTATGCCGCTCAGTTTTATAGTGTTGTTTTTAGGAATTGGAGCCGGTATTTACTTTGCCGGAAAACTACTTGAAACCGCTTTAAAGGTGGTGAAGCTCTCCATACTCAATAACCTAGCGGGCGCCCTCTTGGGTATTTTGCAATGGATGTATTTGGTTGGTACGATTCTCCTTTTTGTACTTTCCAATGACCGCAAACAAAAACTCATCAGCTCAGAAACGTGCAACGCCTCCATCGCTATTCCGTTCTTTACCGGGATGCTGCAAAACACCTTGCCAAAGGCGAGTGAAACCATTCTATTTGAATCCTATTTAGAACAAGCGAAGGAAAGCATCAGTCCTGATGATCAAACCAAAGAGAAGCAATAGATATGCAGTTCATCAAAATATACTTAACGAGTTGTTTGTTGCTTTTTACGACCTCGGCTTTGGCTGATAATGATCGGATTGCACCTTTACTCCAAAAACAACCTTTGCTCGACAAAAAACAAAAAACGCTTAAGTCCGGCCCCTATTTTGGTTTGCAAAGTGGGCGGTTTTATGTGTTAGAATATGGTTGGGAGTTACAGTATAAAAACAAGAAAGGCTTATTGAACTCGAATACAACTGCTTTTCATCATGGCTTTAATGCCACTTTTGATTTCTCAAGACTCAATCCAATTTTGGGTTATGATATTGGTTTATGGCGCCGTACTGGCAATTTTGACCTCACTTATGGCCTGAGCGCTGCGGTCCGGACAGACCTCAAGCAATTGCGTTTTGGCGTATGCCCTAGTGTAGGCATCAAAGTTTGGCAACTGCACGTGCAAACGGGGATGTATGTACTCGCTCCGTTTTATGCTTTAGACAACACCTCGTTCAATTCAAATACCTTTTTTATCTCCGCCCGCTTTTTGTTGGTGCAGCATAAAAAAACAAAAGGGGCCAATTAGACCCCTTTTTGAATGTAAGTGCAATTAAGCTTATAAATCGAACTTGATGCCTTGTGCAAGCGGCAAGGAGTCAGAGTAATTGATGGTATTGGTTTGGCGACGCATGTAAACTTTCCAAGCATCTGAGCCAGACTCGCGGCCACCACCTGTTTCTTTCTCGCCACCGAAAGCACCACCAATTTCTGCACCAGAAGTACCGATATTGACGTTTGCTATGCCGCAGTCAGAACCAGCTGCACTCAAGAAGGCTTCAGATTCTTTGAGTTCGTTGGTCATGATTGCAGAAGAAAGCCCTTGTGGCACACCATTTTGCATGGCAATAGCTTCATGGACGTCGCCGGTGTATTTCATGACGTATAGAATAGGCGCAAAAGTTTCGTGCTGTACAATCGCAAAATGATTTTCTGCTTCGATGATACAAGGTTTTACGTAACAACCCGACTCATAGCCAGGGCCGCTCAATACGCCTCCTTCTACCAACACTTTTCCGCCTTCTTTTTGAGCGGCTTCAATAGCGTTGAGGTAATTGTTGACGGCATCTTGATCGATCAGTGGGCCTACGTGATTGTTTTGGTCAAGTGGGTTGCCAATGCTCAATTGTTTGTATGCAGAGGTAAGCGCTTCCGTTACTTTATCGTAAATTGAAGCGTGGATGATGAGGCGGCGCGTAGACGTACAGCGCTGACCAGCCGTACCCACAGCACCAAATACAGCACCTGGCACAACCATTTTGAGGTCTGCAGAAGGTGCAATGATGATGGCGTTGTTGCCGCCTAATTCTAATAAAGAACGACCCAAACGCTGCCCAACTGCTGCCCCAACGGATTTACCCATTCGGGTAGAACCTGTTGCAGAAACTAAAGGAACGCGTGTATCGTTGGCCATGAGTTTGCCGATTTCGCCGTCGCCAATCACCAAACCAGAAACGCCTTCAGGCACGCCATTGGCAGCAAAGACTTCTTCAGTGATGCGCTGACACGCAATAGCAGTAAGTGGTGTTTTTTCGGAAGGCTTCCACACGCAAACATCGCCACAAACCCATGCAAGGGCTGTGTTCCAGTTCCAAACCGCAACCGGGAAGTTGAATGCAGAGATGATGCCGACAATGCCGAGCGGATGATACTGCTCATACATGCGGTGACCAGGGCGCTCAGAGTGCATGGTGAGGCCATAAAGTTGTCTAGACAAACCAACTGCGAAGTCGCAGATGTCGATCATTTCTTGTACCTCGCCGAGGCCTTCTTGTAAAGACTTACCCATTTCGTAAGAAACGAGTTTGCCTAGTGGTTCTTTGTAAAAGCGAATGCGCTCAGCCAACTGACGTACAATTTCGCCGCGTTTTGGCGCGGGAATTTTGCGCCATTCTACAAAAGCTGCTTGTGCTTTTTCAATCACTTGATGGTATTCTGCTGGCGTAGCCATAGTGACGTTTGCAATCACTTGTGCATCTACTGGCGATACAGAGGCAATGCTAGCACCTGTGGTGTTGATCCATTGCGTACCTGTTGAGGCGCCGCTATTGTTTTCTTGGATGCCAAATTGGCCCAAGATGTCTTTGATTTCTGCTTGGAGTGACATATGTGTTGATTTTGAAGGCAAAGGTAGGGATTTTTTATTCGTAACTTTGTCACATGAATGACCTTTCCACTGATCCGATATGCGCTTTAGCAACAGCCAACGGCATGGGCGCCATAGCCGTTATTCGGGTTTCTGGTTCAGGTTCCAAAGCTTTAGTTTCTAAGGCATTTTCAAAAGACTTAACGCCCTTAGCGAGCCACAGCGTACATTTGGGCTGGATGCTCAGCGCCCACGGCGAGCGCCTTGACGAAGTGTTGGCCACGCTCTTTGACCACGGCAAGAGTTTTACTGGTGAAGAAAGCGTAGAGCTCGCTTGCCATGGCTCGCCGTATATTCAGCAACTGTTGTTGCAGCGTTTGGTCGAGCTCGGTTGCCGCTTTGCCGAGCCTGGCGAATTCACGAAGCGGGCATTTTTAAATGGCCGCCTAGACCTTTCGCAGGCCGAAGCCGTGGCAGACCTCATTGCCGCGCAATCCAAACAAGCTCATCAAGTGGCCCTGCAACAATTGCGCGGCCGTTTTTCTTCAGAACTCCAACAACTCCGCGAGCAACTCATCAACTTTGCTGCCCTCATCGAACTCGAACTCGATTTTGCAGAAGAAGACGTCGAATTTGCCGACCGCAGTTCTCTCAAAAAATTAGTTACTTCTGTGTTGCAAATGGTGCGCCGTTTGGCCGCTTCATTTGAACTCGGCAACGCCATCAAGCAAGGCGTACCTGTTGCCATCGTTGGCGCCCCCAACACTGGCAAAAGTACTTTACTCAATCAGCTCCTCGGCGAAGAACGCGCCATTGTTTCTAACATTGCCGGCACCACCCGAGACGTTATCGAAGAAGTGCTCAACATTGAAGGCATTCAGTTTCGCCTCATCGATACCGCTGGTATCCGCCAAACCACCGAAACCATCGAAGCACTCGGCATCGAGCGCTCTCAGCAAAAAATCGAACAAGCCAAAATTGTCCTTTGCTTGGCCGACTCCGGCAACCTCACTAACCTCCAAGAAACCCAAGAATGGGTCGAATCCTTGCTCGGCCTGCACCCAGACAAACATATACTACTGGTTCAGAACAAAGCCGATTTAACCACTGCTCCTAATCTAAATCCGCAAGAAGAAGTACTCCAAATCAGTGCCCTCACAGGCAATGGCATTTCCGCTCTTAAAGACAAATTGGTCAAACTCGTGCTCGGCGACTTCAGCATCCAAGACGAAACCATCGTCTCCAATGCCCGCCATCACGCCGCCCTCCAACTCACCGCCGCCGCGCTGGATCGCGCCCAAGCTGGCCTCGATGGCCAAACCACCGCCGACTTCATCGCCATGGACATCCGCGAAGCCATGCGCCAACTCGGCCACATCACGGGTCAGATCGATGTAGATACGGATATACTTGGAACCATCTTTTCTAAGTTCTGTATCGGCAAATAATTTCCCTACCTTCGTATTCAAATTATCAATCCTATGAAACTGCGTTTACTCGTCTTATTTTGTGTAGCTATTTTGGGCCTGAAGCCAGTGTTGGCAGAGGAAGGCATGCTCATTCCGTCTTTGATTGCGGCGTTTGAAAACGACATGAAAGCCAAGGGCATGAAGCTGAGTGCGGCCGATATCTACAGCGTCAATAATACTAGTATCAAAGATGCTATCTTCCAGTTTGGTGGCGGTTGTACGGCAGAGTTGGTTTCAGACAAGGGTTTGCTTCTGACCAATCACCACTGTGGTTATGGCCAAATACAAGCGCACAGTTCTTTGGAGCACGATTACTTGAAAAATGGCTTTTGGGCGCAAACTATGGCTCAAGAATTGCCGAATCCAGGCTTAACGGCTACCAGAATTGTCCGCATCGAGGACGTTTCTGCTGCGGTTTTGGCAGGTGCGAGCTCTAAAACTGATCAAGCGGTGATTGCGGCTAACATCAAGAAGTTGGTGGCGGCGGCCATTGCGGGTACGCATTTTGAGGCAGAGATCAAGCCATTTAATTATGGCAATGATTATTACCTGATGGTCAAGGAAACATTTACAGATGTGCGTTTTGTGGGAACACCTCCTAATTCTATCGGTAAGTTTGGTGGCGACACCGACAACTGGGTTTGGCCGCGCCACACCGGCGACTTCTCGGTTTTCCGCATTTACGCCGGCAAAGACAACAAGCCGGCTGCGTTTTCTAACGACAACCAACCTTATAAGCCACTACATTACCTCCCGATTTCTTTTCAAAACCGTCAAGAAGGCGACTTCACTATGGTGTATGGTTTTCCGGGTACCACCGAACAACACGTTGTTTCAGAATACCTCAAATTCATCATCGAAAAAGAGCGCCCTGCGCGCATTGAAATGCGCAATCATTCTTTGGCGGCTATCGACGCCGGCATGAAAGCTTCTGACCTCACTCGCATTCAGTATTCAGCTAAACAAGCGAGCATTGCCAATGCTTGGAAAAAATGGATTGGTCAGGTAGAGGGCTTAGAGAATTTGGGTGCGGTAAAACTCAAGCAAGACTACGAAGCCAAATACAAAGCAATGGCGATCAGCAAGCCTGAATGGGCAAAATATGCCGTTGCGCTGCAAACGCTTAATGGCCTCATGGCAGTAGGCACCAAGACGGAGTACAACTATGCGATAGGCGTCGAGTATTTTTCTGTGGGCCCTGAATATTTCAAGTTGGTTCGTGGCATTGAGGATTTACTGACTAACTATGCTAAATATGCCGCCAACAACGAATTACAGGGTGTCTTAGACAAACTACAAATCAGTGCAGATGGCTACTTCAAAAATTACAACGCAGCTGTTGATCGTCAAATTTTCTTAGAGCTGACCAAGTTATACCTCAGCTATTCTCAGCAAGAGTTGAAAGGAAACACAGTCGAACAATTAACCGAATTGATTTACAGTAAATCGATCTTTACTGATGCAGCACGTTACAAAGCGTTTTTGAGCAGTTTTAGCGCAAAATCGATTAAAAAACTGCAAAAAGACGCTGGTTTTGTGCATTTTAATCAGTTTTTCATGCCTTTTAGAAATGAAATTGTGCCGGCTTACAAGACCTTCCAAGGAGAGGTCAATAAGTGGATGCAGGTTTATGTCGAAGGCAAGTACGTGATGTTCTCTCTAGAGAAACATTGGCCCGATGCCAACTCTACTTTACGCATTACCTATGGGCAGCTCGAAGGTTCGGCGCCAACCGATGGCATGCGCTATACCGAACACACCACTTTAGATGGAATTGTGGCCAAATACAACACCGGTAACCCTGATTTTGAACTCTTGCCGCGCATGCTCGACTTGTATGCCGCCAAAAACTATGGCCCGTATGCGCAAGGCGATGAATTATGGGTTTGTTTTACGGGCTCTAACCATACAACAGGTGGCAACTCTGGCTCGCCGGTGCTCGATGAAAATGGCTACCTCATGGGTCTTAATTTCGACCGCAGTTGGGAAAGCACCATGAGCGATTATTTGTTTGACCCGAACCGCTGCCGCAACATTGTAGTGGATATCCGCTATGTACTTTGGGTCATGGATATTTACTCTGGCGCCAAACACTTGGTCGACGAAATGACCTTAATGAAAGAATAAATCTATATTTGCTTTTTATTTTCACAACTATTGCGTTTTCTCGAATGAAGAATTCTTTATTACTCCTCTTTTTTGGTCTTGTTATTGCTTTTTCTAGCCATGCGCACAAAGACCTCGCGATTCCTGTATCTAAAAAAATCGAAGGTTTTCTCGTAGATTTCAAGACAAAATCTGAAGTTGAAGAGGTTGAGGTGCAACTCAAATCTGCCGTTACTGGAAAAGTTTATACTGCAGAAACCGACGAAAACGGAAAATTCACCTTCCGCAATGTACCTATCGGAAAGTCTACCATTAAGCTCATTGACAAAGATTACCGCGCAGCGGTCTTGAAAGTTTTCGAAACCAACGAAAAACACCTCATTCACTATACATTTAGTGAGACAGATCCTTTTAAAGCACAGTTGAAAGTTTCTTGGTTGTTCAATTGGGGCGACTACCAAGGTAAGGAACATTACTGGTCACATATGGTAGCTCGCATCATTCTCGTGATTTACGGTTTGTGTTTGGTCTTGATTTTCTTCTACAGCGTGATCCAATTGAGTTTGGCCATTGCTTATGTTAAGAACAAGAAAAAACAACAAAGTCGCGTTACCCCACCATTTGATCTAGCAAATGCACCAAAAGTTACGGTGCAATTGCCAATGTTCAACGAAATGTACGTGGCTGAGCGCATCATCGAAACTTGTGCCGAAATAGACTACCCTCGAGACAAATTCCAAATCCAAGTCCTAGACGACTCCACCGACGAAACCAAAGACATCATTGCCAACAAATGTGCAGAAGTAGCTGCGCGTGGTATCAATATTCAGCATATCCACCGCACAGACCGCACAGGTTACAAAGCAGGTGCTTTGGATTGTGCGATGGAAAAAGTAGAAGGTGAATTCATTGCTATTTTTGATGCCGATTTTGTACCTAGCAAGGATTTCTTACTGCGCACCATTCCATATTTTACTGAAAATGTGGGCGTAGTTCAAACGCGTTGGGGGCACCTCAACAAAGATTATTCATTGCTTACTGAATTGCAAGCTTTTGGTTTGAACGGACACTTCGCCATTGAGCAAGGTGGTCGCAATGTGAGCGGGCATTACATCAATTTCAACGGAACAGCTGGTGTTTGGCGCCGCGCCACCATCGACGACGCAGGCGGTTGGGAACACGATACCATCACCGAAGACCTCGACCTAAGCTACCGTGCCCAAATGAAAGGCTGGCGCTTTGTGTATTTAGAAGAAGTAGAGTCGCCGGCAGAATTGCCGATCACGATGTCTGCGCTCAAAAGCCAACAACACCGCTGGATGAAAGGCGGCGCTGAGGTATTCATCAAGATGTGGAAGCGCTTGGCAACTACAAAAGGACTCAAAATTGGAGACCGCATTCACGGTTTGGCGCATCTTTTCAATTCTTCAGTATTTGTATTCATCTTGATCCTTTCTTTACTCAGTTTGGCGGTATTGCACATCAAAGATTCTTTCTCTGATCTCAATATCTACATCAAGTACGGGATGTATTTCTTCTCAAGTACCATCTTCTTAGCATTTTATTACTGGAACTCTTTCCGCGATAAGCGCGGCAACTTCTTCGGAGACCTCTTCCGTTTTATTGGTCGTTTTGTTCAGTTTTTAACTGTTTCTATGGCGCTGGGCCTAAGCAATGCCGTTGCTGTTATTGAAGGCTATCTTGGTATTAAAAGTTCTTTTGTCCGCACGCCGAAGTTCAATGTGGCTAAAAAAGATGAATTCAAGGGCAATAAGTACGACAAGAAAAGCCTGTCGATTATCAATATTTTGGAAGGCACGTTTATGGTTGTTTTCGGATTTACTGCCGTCAACAGAGCTATTTACGGCGACTTAGGAATGGTTCCTTTTCACTTGATGCTCGCGATAGGTTACGGGATCATTTTCTTTAATACGCTCAAAGAAAACCGTACGCAACCGGCCTAATTGTTTTATTCTTTGACGATGCTCAGGCTTTCGAGCTTGGTTTCGTATTTTCCGCTGCGGAATTGAAAAGTAGCACGGTAACTGTTGCCTTTTGCTACATATGAGCCTATTGCGGTTGCGTTTCCTTCGACAGATTTGGTGTTTTTATACCTGAAAACGAATGTGCCTTTAGGATTTTTTTGAAAGAAACTATTTAAGATCATTTCTGCCTGTGACAACGGATATGCGCCGTCAGAGCCGGGGACTTGCAATACGATTTTATCCTTGCCAAGACCAACAATAGCGTGTGCATCGTTGGTTTCCATGCCTCGCTGAATGGTCGCGTAAGGTAAATCACTACTGAGGCTCAGTGAAATCAGGAGGGCGCTTAGCAAACTGTATATTCCGTTCATGCCGCAAACTTAACAAAAATGATGCCGTAAAATTGGCTAAATTTGTAAGAATAATCACAACAAATGAAAGCGCAGCAAGATCAACTCGTCGTTTACAATACACTCAAAGGAGAAAAAGAACCTTTTGTCCCAATCGTAGAGGGGCGTGTTGGGATGTACGTCTGTGGGCCAACACTTTACAGCGAGCCGCATATGGGTAACATGCGCACTTTCATCAATTTTGACCTCATTTACCGCTATCTCCTGCATTTAGGTTTCAGTGTCAAGTATGTCCGCAACATCACCGATGCGGGCCATATCACGAATTCAGCTGGCCAAGAGGTAGACAGCATCGGTGCGGCTGCCAAAGCCGAGCAGCTACAGTCTTTAGAAATTGTCTATAAATATGCGGTCAAGTTTCAAGAATTACAGCGCATTTACAACCTCTTACCGCCTTCTATAGAACCAACCGCTACACAGCACATTCAAGAGCAAATCGAAATCATTGAGCAAATTATAGCCAATGGTTATGCTTATGAAGTGAACGGCTCTGTTTATTTTGATACGCGTCGGTACATGCAAGATTTCAACTATGGAATTTTGAGTGGGCGAAAAGTAGACGAGCTCGAAAACGAAACCAGAACGCTCAACGCCCAAGACGAAAAGCGTTTCTTTGCCGATTTCGCTCTCTGGAAAAAAGCCAACCCTGACGACATGCAAATTTGGCGCTCACCATGGGGCAACGGCAACCCCGGCTGGCACATCGAGTGCACGGCCATGAGTACCAAATACCTCGGCAAGCAATTCGATATTCACGGTGGCGGCATGGACCTTAAATTTCCGCACCACGAAGATGAAATTGCGCAAAGTTGCGGCTCTTTTGGTTGCAACCCTGCCCGCTACTGGATGCATGCCAATATGCTTAATGTCAATGGCCAAAAGATGTCGAAGTCTTTTGGGAATTATTTTTTGCCAAAGCAAATTTTAGATGGCAGCACAGGCTTATTTGATAAATCTTATTCTGCCAATGTAGTGCGTTTTTTTATGATGCAGGCCCATTACCGCAGCAACCTAGACTTCACCCAAGACGCACTCAATGCGGCAGAAAAGGGCTTGTCTAAACTCACAGACGCCATTGCTACTCTCGAGCGCATCCCACCCGCAGCGCAATCATCTTTTGATGTCAACATGTTGGTTCAGTCGTTCTATAAAGCCATGAACGACGACTTCAATGCGCCAATTCTTGTGGCAAATTTATTTGAAGCCACACGCCTGATCAACTTAGTCAACGATGGCAAAGAACATATTTCTTCACCAGACCTCGCTCTTTTAAAAGAGAAAATGACGGTATTTGCTTATGATGTGTTGGGCTTGCAAAAAGAAGCTGCTGGCTCAGAAAGTCGTTTAGCGCCTGTCATGGAGCTCGTTCTAGATTTGCGTGGCCAAGCCCGAACCAACAAAGACTGGACAACCTCAGATCAAATTCGAGATGGTTTGGCCAAAGCTGGAATTGTAGTCAAAGACGGTAAAGACGGATCTACTTGGAGTTGAGTTTGGCTTGAACGCCATCCCACAACGCGTAGCGTTTTTCGAGTGCTTGAATCGAAACCTCTGTTGCTTCTTGCCACTTGATGGCATCCGAACCACAAATTTCTTGCATCATTTGAAGTGATATAGGACCGTGATCACCGCCGTCTATTTCAATATGTCTTTCGAGGTAATAGAGTAGTTTGTCGATATTTGTTTGTCCTTGGCTTTGCATTTCGCGCAAGATTTCAATGAACATATCGGGGATGAGGTCTTCTCTGCCAAAGGTAAATAACGCTGCAATTTTGTGGAGTTGCCCGCTGTTAATGATTTCAAAAGTGAAGCGAACAAACGCTCGTGTTTCTTCTCGGATTTCTAGTTGGTAGAGGGCTTCATCTAGTGTTTTTCCATATGAAAGCCACTCGGTGAGTTGGTGAATGGGCAGCGTGTTAGCGCCAATTTGCTGCATGGCTTCCAAGTACATTTCAAAATGACTGAGCACTTTGCCGTCTTTGTCGAGGTCAGATTCTTCACCCAACACAATTTCATTGATGAAACGGCGTGTAACCGGCGAACCTTTTGGAGACCAAGGCACTTCAACGCAAGTGAGGTTGCGTTGCAGGGCTTTGAGCAGGCTCATGAAGTCCCAGACGGCGAAGATGTGTTGTTCCATGAACACCTGAAAATCGGTGCTGCTATGGATTTGAGCATACATCGGGTGCGCCAAAAGTTTGGTGCGTTGTGCGCTGAGCGCAGCTTGAAGTTGATCGATTTGTGGGTTCATATCTTTACAACAATTTACAAGCAGCTTAGTTGAGCTTGAGACCTAATTCTTTGAGTTGGGCTTCGTTTAGTGGCGAAGGCGCGTCGATCATGGTGTCACGGCCCGAGTTATTTTTAGGGAAGGCGATGTAGTCACGGATAGATTCTGATCCGCCCATGGTAGCCACCAAACGGTCAAGACCAAAGGCTAAACCACCGTGTGGCGGTGCACCGTATTCAAATGCCGACATCAAAAAGCCAAATTGCGCCTGCGCTTCTTCTTTGCTGAAACCGAGCAGGTCAAACATTCTGGATTGGAGCGCACGGTTGTGGATACGAATAGAGCCACCTCCAAGTTCTACGCCGTTCATGGCGAGGTCATAGGCATTGGCACGCACCTTACCTGGGTCGGTATCGATGAGGTGCATGTCTTCGGGTTTAGGCGAGGTAAAGGGGTGGTGCATGGCGTGGTAACGACCGCTTTCTTCGTCCCATTCAAGTAACGGAAAATCCAAGACCCAAAGTGGTTTGAATACATTCGGATCTCTGAGGCCAAGCGTTGCTGCGAGGTGCAGACGCAATTCGTTGAGCTGTTTACGGGTTTTGTGGAGCTCGCCCGACAATAGCAATAATAAATCACCTGGCTTGGCATTGGCGCGCTCAGCCATGGCTTTAAGATCTGCTTCACTGTAGAATTTATCTACGCTCGACTTGAAAGTACCGTCGGTGTTACATTTGATATATACCAAGCCCTTAGCGCCAATTTGTGGGCGCTTGACCCATTCGGTGAGTTCGTCGAGTTGTTTGCGCGTGTATTCGCTGCAGCCTTCGGCATTGATGGCCAATACAGCTTCTGCGCTATTGAAAACAACGAAATCGTTTTGTTGAGCCAGAGCGGTGAGGTCTACAAACTCCATACCGAAGCGGATATCGGGTTTATCTGAGCCATAGCGCTCCATGGCTTCAGCGTAGGTCATGCGCGGAAAAGCGCCTTCGAATTTGACACCTCGAACGGTTTCAAAAAGGTGCTTGATGAGGCCTTCGAACATTTCCAAGATGTCATTTTGCTCTACAAATGCCATTTCGCAGTCGATTTGGGTGAACTCGGGTTGGCGGTCTGCACGGAGGTCTTCGTCGCGGAAACACTTGACAATTTGGTAGTAGCGGTCAAAACCACTCACCATGAGCAATTGCTTGAAGGTTTGTGGTGACTGCGGAAGCGCATAAAATTGACCTTCGTTCATGCGACTAGGCACTACAAAATCGCGTGCGCCCTCTGGCGTAGACTTGATCAGGACAGGCGTTTCGACGTCTAAAAACTCTTTGGAGTCTAGGTATTTACGCGTTTCTAAGGCCACGCGGTTGCGCAGGCGTAGTTTTTCCAAAACAGGGTTGCGACGCAAATCTAGGTAGCGGTATTGCATGCGTAGTTCATCGCCACCGTCGGTGTCGTCTTCGATGGTAAATGGTGGTAACTTGGCGGCGTTTAGCACGACTAAATTGGTGACGTTGATTTCGATTTCACCAGTAGGGATATTTTTGTTTTTGCTGCTGCGTTCAATGACCTCGCCTTCTACTTGAATCACGAATTCGCGTCCGAGCTTACGGGCTTGCTCGCATAGTGCGGCATTGACCTCCATATTGAAAGCCAATTGGGTGAGGCCGTAGCGGTCGCGGAGGTCAATGAAGGTCATGCCGCCGAGGTCTCGGGAGCGTTGCATCCAGCCAGCGAGTGTGACTTTTGTTCCAATGTGTTCAATTCTTAATTCTCCGCAAGTGTGTGAGCGATACATAGCCTTTGTTTTTGAAGCAACAAAGGTAAGCAATCTCGCTTAAAAGCCGTTTCTGCGCAGGTAAGAAGTATCCACCAAAGCATCGAAAAAGGCAAGAAGTTGCGCTTTTTCTTTCGATGTGAGTTCAAAAGAAAGAATTCGGGGATCTTGTAGTGGATGTTTGGCTCCACCTTGTTGGTAGTGTGCAAGAACTTCCGCCAAAGATTTTTTACTACCGTCGTGCATGTAGGGATAGGTGAGTGGCAGGTTTCTTAACGATGGAATTTTGAATTTGCCAATGTCCGATGAATCGTGGTGTATCCGAAAACGCCCCTGGTCGGTTTGGCCTTCATAGCTCGCATATAAGCCATTGTTGGCCGCTTCATAGGTTGTGAAATAAGGTGCCGGATGACACTGGGTGCAGTAGAGTTTGTCAGAAAAAATGCGCCACCCAGCATGTTGGTCTTTACTCATCGCCTTTTTATTGCCGGCCATGTATTGATCAAATGGCGCGTTCAAAGAAAGTAGGCTGCGTTCAAAAGCGCCAAGGCTGCGCGTCAGCACCCACGCGTCGAAGTCTCGCCCAAAAATAGCCTGAGCCGCCGCTTGGTATTCGGGAATTTGGCGCAATTGCTTGATCAGGTTTTTCATGTTGTGCCCCATTTCTACAGGCTCTTGAATGGGTACAATAGCTTGTAACTCAAGTGTAGCCAAATGCGCATCGAACATGGCGGTTTTCAAGAAAGCGGCATTGAGAATGCTAGGCGCATTGCGCTCGCTGAGCTGCCCTTTAATGCCAACACTTTTGCTTCTTTGGTCGCAGAAGGCTTTTTTTGGATCGTGGCAAGTGGCACAAGAAACGGTTCCATCTAAGGAAAGTCGAGTGTCAAAAAAGAGCTTGCGGCCGAGAGCAATTTTCTCGGTATTTTGAGGGTTGTCTGAAGGAGCGGGCACCAAAACACTTGCATTGAGATCTTGGGTTTGGCCGCAACGGAGGGTTAAAAAACCGCCGAGCAAAAGAAGCGCTATGGATAAAAAGCGCAGCGTCATTTATGGTTTAACGATTCTAAAAGATTGGAATTGTCCATGTGAGCCCTGAACGATCACAAGGTAAAAACCACTACTCAAACGATCGAGTGGAATGCTTGCCACCGCATTTTGAACGTCCACGTCTAGTAATTTTTGACCCGTATTGGAAAAGACTTGAAAATTTTCAATACCCTGATTTTGAATGCTATGAATGGTAATTTCAGTAGGGGTTTGTTTCCAAGAAACAAATAGATTATGATTTTCTTGGATCGTTGCAGCTGGGTTGAGTGCAAACACATCTTGCGTATTTACATTTTGCATGACACTTAGGTTGAGCCCGGTTTCTCCGTGGAGAACGCCAACACTTGAGAGTGGCATTTGATTGAACCAACGGTCAACATGACAGTTGTAATGTAAGTCAATTTGATTGCCACTTGTTGTCTGGATTGCAGGGAGTGTAACGCTTTGTTGGTTGTTATTGCCGAGGTTGTGCAGTTCAAAGTAGGCGTTAGGAACGCCATCGTTGTTGCTATCCGCCTTTCCGCCGGCAATCATGTGCATGTAGCCAAAAGACCAACCCCAATACATGGAAGGACTCTGAAAGCTCAGAGGATGAATCTCTGGATATGTAGAAATATCTTGAGCAAGCGCACCCGTTTGCGTATTGTAGCGTTTTGGAACACCAATTGTAAAATTAATTGAGTCGATTTGTTGGATCGCGAAGTAGCCCAAATAAAGGGTATGTTGTGTTGGAGTGATTAACCAGATGTCGGTGAGCAGGTTGGTTTGCTGTCCGTTGTCGTGAAAAATTTTGACATCGGACAAATAATAATTGAAATGTTCTATGCTGACGGCTACGCCGTCATTGCCTGTAAAGGTTTGGTTCAGTGCAAAAGGTTGACTTCCAAAAAGCGGATCAATATGTAGGAAAATATTTTTTTGACCCCAGGTTAGGTTGGAACTAAACAACACAGTAAAAAGTAAAATTCTCATTGGAGGGGCTTTTTAAATATATACAAGACTTCATTTTTCATGAGTCGAAAGCGCTCGATTTCTTCTAGTGAGTAATGGGCATGAAAGTCAAAAACCTGCGTTTCAAAACCTACTTTTTCAAGGTAAGTTGGGTAATCTTTTCCGAATAAACGCACGTGGTCTTTTTGCCAGTAATGCTTTTCGCGGTCTGCTTCGGTGATGATAGTAGGGTCTTCATAGGTAGTCTCTCTCGAGAAATCTTGAGGTACTTGCATGATGGCCCAACCGCCAGGTTTCATCACTCGGAATAGTTCTGACATGCACTGAATGGGGTCTTGGACATGTTCCATGACGTGGTTGCAAAAAACGACATCGAAACGCTGGTCTTCGAGTGGAATTTGATGTAAATCAAAATGGAGATCGGCGATGGGTGAAACGAGATCTGCGGTGAGGTAGTTGAGGTTTTTTTGTGCTTTGAAGCGATCGATGAAGCACTGCTCAGGGGCCATGTGCAGCACGGCGAGGTTTGCTTGCGTAAAAAAGTTGCTGTGGTTTTTGAGGTAGAGCCACATGAGGCGGTGGCGCTCTAGGGTGAGGTCATAGGGGCAAAGTACGTTTTCGCGGTGAGCGACTTCAGAACCGTAAGAAAGGAACTTGGAAAAAGATTTTTCGCATACGGGGCAGTTCACAGCGTTACCGCGGTATAGCGCTGGTGCAAAAATGCGAAAGATGTAACTCAGGCGAATCAGGAGTGGCCGAGGTAACTTATTGAGTAGGAATTTATAAAGTTTCTTCACATTTCAAAGTTAACCTTTTCAATAGAGAATATCGCTAATTTTGCGAGAAATCACGCCATGAAAAAGCTACACTTTTTTACTTGTCTTATCTTGCTTATGCACCAACAACTTACTGCCCAAGAACCAGTTGCTCCACGCAAAGACCAAATGCTAGAAAAACACGGTCACCAGCGCAACGACCCCTATTATTGGATGCGTGAACGCGACACCCAACCCGTATTGGATTACCTCCATGCAGAAAACGCTTACGCCGAGGCTTATTTCAAAGCCCTGAATCCGTTGGTGAATACCCTTTTGACCGAATTTGAACAGCGCATAGACCCAAACGAAACGAGTGCGCCCTTCATTTTAAATGGTTTTCAGTACCAAACGCGCAATGTAGAAGGTCAAGACTATCAACAAATCTATCAGTATGCAATGGATGGAAAAGCGGTGTTGTTTTTTGATGAAAACGAGCGTGCGAAAGGCAAGTCTTTTTATGAATTAGCGAGTTGGGCGCCATCTCCAAATAATGAGCTCTTAGCAGTTTGCGAAGATTTCAAAGGCCGCCGCAAATACGAAATTCGCTTTCGAACAAATGGCAAATACCTTAAAGATGTGCTGACCGAAACAAGTGGCGGTTTGGTTTGGGCCAACGACAACAAAACTGTTTATTATTCCAAAAAAGACCCTGAAACCCTTCGCGAGTATTTGATTTTTCGCCATACCATAGGCACGCCACAAAGCACTGATGAGTTGATATTCGAAGAGAAAGACGACAAATTTAGCGTAGGCATTGGCAAAACCCTCACCGGCAAATACATTCAAATTTACAGCTATAGCTCTACGACCTCTGAAGTTCAATTGATTGATGCAGACAACCCAAAGGCACAGGCTCAAGTATTTTTGCCGCGCAAAGCAGGTCATATTTATGAGGTAGAACACCACAACAATGGCTTTTATATCCTGACTAACGACAACGCTATCAACAACCGCATTCTATTTACTAAATTGCTACCTTCCAATATTTTAGCTTGCCAAGAGATTGTCGCCCACGATGCAAAAGTACTGCTCGAAGGCTTGAGTGTTTTTAAAGATTTCTTGTTGATCGAAGAACGCAATAACGGATTGCTCAAACTCAAGTTAAAAGGCGTTGAAGACGGGAAGGAAAGTTATATTGCGGTAGACGGCGAAACGTACTACCTCGGTTTGGCCATCAACGACGACTACGCTGCCAAAAAATTGTATTACGTCTATAATTCCATGACCACTCCTTCAAGGGTTTATACCTACGATTTGAAAACCAACCAGAGCGAAATCTTCTTTGAGAAAAAACTCAGAGATCCTCAGTTTAATCCTGATAATTATGCATCTCAACGCGTTTGGGCTACTGCCAACGACGGCACGCAAATTCCGGTGAGCATCATGTATAAAAAAGGAACAGATTTGGCAAATGCGCCATTGTTACTCTATGGCTATGGGTCCTATGGCTATACCATACCCGACATCTTTAGCCCAACGCGTTTGTCTTTAGTGGACCGCGGTTTTGTTTTTGCAACGGCACACATCAGAGGTTGTAAATATTTAGGAGAAGAATGGTATCAGGACGGCAAGTTTGACAAGAAGATCAATACGTTTACCGATTTCATCAATGCAGCAGAATACTTAGGTCACATGGGCTACTGCGACCCCTCTCGCATTTATGCCAATGGTGGCAGTGCAGGCGGATTATTGATGGGTGCCATTGCCAACATGGCGCCTTATCTCTTTAAAGGAATTGTTTCAGAGGTGCCATTCGTCGATGTAGTGACCACTATGCTAGATGAAAGCATTCCGCTTACCACTGGCGAATACGAAGAATGGGGCAATCCAAATGACCCGCACTATTATTATTATTTATTGAAATACTCTCCCTACGACAACTTGCATGCGATGGATTATCCAGCTATGTACGTTACGTCGGGTTATCACGACTCTCAAGTTCAGTATTGGGAGCCGGCCAAATACGTAGCCAAACTGCGTACGCTGCGCACCAATAAAGAAGCACTTATTTTTGAGTGCAACATGGATGCCGGCCATGGCGGTGGTTCAGGCCGCAGTGTGGAGCGCTTGGAGCGCGCAAAAGTATTGGCATTTATCCTAGGGCTTGAGCAAGGGATTACGCATTAGTTGCTTTCTCTTTTTATGGAGTGCGTTTTCCTTTGCCCAACAGCCGGCTCTGGAGTGTTTCCGTGACAGGCCTGTGATGTATGCAGATTTAGGCTACAACGTCAATCCGTTTCGCTTGAGCTACGCTTTTGATGCCCAAACCAACTCACTTGCATACAAGAACAATTACAGTCCGTTTTTAGGGTTGGGTTTTGCCTACAAATGGTTTCATTTGCGCTTGGGCTTTCCGGTAATTGGCAATTTAAGATCGCCCTCAAAATACGGCAAAACCACTCAGTATAATTTTGCTTATGACCTGACCTACAAGCGCGTGTGGTATGATTTCGAATTCAAATCGACATTTGGTTATGCCCTCAACCAACCCAAAGTGATTTTACCAGATGCCTATTCGATCAATGTCATGGCTAATGGGTGGTATTTTGGGAATCCAGATTTTCAGATGAACGGTCTTCTTGGTAAGCGTGCCCATTACAATGCGCAAATTCTGACATGGTATTTAAAAGGAACTCTCAATTATTTTGGATCGGGTAATCCATCGGGTAGCTTGATTCCAATGGCTTTTCAAAACCCCAACGATCCGTTGACAACAATTACCAAGCTCAAAGCACTTGATTTTGGCTCAGCACCAGGTCTTGCTTATGTCAAGCGTCACAAGAATTGGCAAATTGGCGGTTGGGCGGGGGTGGGCCCTGTGGTTCAATTCAAAGAATACGAAACGGCAGGTTTTTCAAAAATCAGCATAGGACTCGCACCACGTTACGATATAAGGTTAATGGGTGGGTATTCTTCCGATGAAAAATTCTTCTTTTTGGTGAGTGATTTTGACAACAAGAGCATTCGTTTTGATGACTTCAAATACCGTCAAATTTATTTTGCCTTGAAGTTTGTAGCAGGTTACCGTTTCAAGGAAAAAGAAAAAATTTCACCTAATTAAAGGGAAAGTAGGAAACCGTTTTTCCATTGTAGGAAATGCGCACTTCGATATTTCTAGGAGCGTCTTTTAATTGAATAGAAAGATCTTTTCCGAGTATAGTTTCACCTCGAGTATAAGCAATTTCCGTTACAAATTTTGTTTGTTCAATTCCCTTTACCCAGGTACTGACATGAACAGCGCCACCGCCATTGACTTGAACCAAGTAATTGTCGTTAGAAACGGGAATGAGGCTCACAAACCCCTGCTCTTTTTGCAATTCTTTTTTTGAGTAAATAAGCGGTATTTTCTTTTTGAGCACTTCTTTTTTAACGGGAAGCCAGCCATTTTCTTCGAGGTCTATTTGAGGAAATTCCGTCATTTTTTTGGCCGCGTTTGGCTCTAATTTCCACACCCTGACGTAGTCTACTAGATAATCAGCCGGGAATTTGGTTTTGGCATCGGGCCCCGGATTAAAAGGATAGTTGTCTCTGGCCACCGCTAAATTGACAATCACGTTCATCGGGGTAGCAAAGTCGCCACTAAAATGCGACACCGGCACGCCATTCACAAAATACGTAAGTGAATTCGGCAACCAAACACCTGAATAAATAATGGTGTCGTTTACGATGGGCGTTTTCATTTTGACCCATCCGCCCCAATCTTTGTTCAGACCGATTTTATTTTTGACAAAATCTTTGCGTTCAGGTAGGTGGATATCGACATGCACGTCTTTGCCTCGTTCTCCTTTGCACTCCATGATATCGATTTCATCTTTTCCGTTTTGCCCAAATAGCCAAAATGCCGGCCATAATCCTTTGCCTTCGGGCACTACTGCACGGCATTCAAAATAGCCATAGCGGAAGGTATCTATACTCCAAATACAAGAAGTGAGGTAATCTAAATAAACGGAATCATTTTTGATATTGATGTCTAATTCCTGCGCTTGTTGTTGGTTGATCATCCAATGAGGCACTGCTGTTCTTTGTCCAAATTCTTTGGCGCCTAAATGCAGCCAGCCATTTTTTTGGGTGAGCATTTCGGGCACGGCCCATTGGCTTTGGTCGAGCAATAAACCACCCCAGGGATAGCGCGGATACCATTTGCTTTCATCTACTTTTTGCCCGCTGAACTCATCTCCGAAATGGTAGTGCCATTGCAGCACAGTATCGGTCCTGAATTGGAAAAGCACCGGTTTGATTTGGGCCCTCAAACCAAATGATAAAAAGAGTAAAAATAGGATGCTGTATTTCATTTTGTATCGATGAATAGAACGTAATGACCTTATTTTTTTCGAGGGTATTCTATTTATTAATACTTGATAAACACGTTTTTGGCTTCGGTGAAAAAGCGCAGGGCTTCCCAACCGCCTTCGCGGCCTACACCTGAGGCTTTGACGCCGCCAAATGGCGTGCGTAAATCGCGAACGAGCCAGGCATTTACCCAAACAATTCCGGCCTGAACTTGGTCAGCCACGCGGTGCGCGCGCTTGAGGTCGGAGGTCCAGACGGTGGCGGCAAGCCCGTATTGGGTGGAGTTGGCCATGGTGAGTGCTTCTTCTTCGGTGTCAAAAGGAGTGATGGTCACTACTGGCCCAAAGATTTCTTCTTGGTTGGTGCGGCAAGTGTAGTGCAAACCTTCGATGATAGTCGGCTCGATATAATAACCTTCGGCATGTGCGCCGTTTAAAATTTTGCGCTTTCCGCCACACAAAATGGTGCCGCCTTCTTCTTTGGCAAGTTCGATGTAGCTCAGGATTTTCTCCATGTGAGGTTTGGAAACAACTGCGCCCATTTTTGCCTCGGGGTCGGTAGGAAACGACACCTTATTTTTGGCCATTGCGGCAACAAATGCTTCCTTGAATTGCTCGTAAATAGGTCTTTCGATAAAGATGCGCGAACCACACAAACATATTTGGCCTTGGTTGGCAAAAGAAGAGCGAATGGTGGTGCTGAGTGCGTCTTTGAAATCGCAGTCTGCAAAGATGATATTAGGGTTCTTACCGCCGAGTTCAAGCGATAGTTTTTTGAACATGGGTCCAGCGGTTTGCGCAATGTATTCGCCAGTTTTGGTGCCACCTGTAAAAGAAATGGCTTTGATTTTTGGGTGTTTTACAATGGCATCGCCAACGTTAGGGCCGGTGCCGTGCAAAATATTGAGTACGCCATCGGGCATTCCAGCTTCTTTGGCGATTTTACCCAACATATAAGCGGTATAGGGCGTTACTTCAGAAGGTTTAGCAACTACGCAATTGCCAGCTGCCAAAGCAGGGGCTATTTTCCAGGAGAAAAGGTAAAGCGGAAGGTTCCAAGGAGAAATACAGCCCACTACACCAATTGGTTTGCGGGTCGTGTAGTTGAGCCCTACACCTTCCATCTGATGAGATTCCGATGCAAAATGCTCGATCGCGGTCGCAAAGAAATGGAAATTGGATACCGCTCTCGGAATATCTACATGCTGAGCAAGGCTGAGTGGCTTGCCGTTATCTTTGGATTCTGCGGCAACAAAAGCGTCCATATTTGCTTCTATGCCTTCAGATAGCTTGCGCAGTATTGCAGCCCGGCCTTCAATTCCCATAGTTGACCATACCGGGAAAGCAGCCTCGGCGGCTAATACCGCATGCTCGACATCATGGGCGTCTGAGTCGGGGATGAGTGAATAAACTTGGCCAGTGGCTGGCTCGTAGTTGTCTAGGTAGCGGCCGCTGCTCGGTGCGACGTATTGGCCGTTGATGAAATTGCTCAATTTTTCCATACAAGACAAAGGTAAGCATATCAACGAGAGGATTTGATACCTTTGCAACATGGAAATCAAAGAAGCGCAAGCAAAAGTTGATCAATGGATCCAGACGCTGGGAGTTCGTTACTTTAATGAACTCACCAATATGGCTGTTTTGATGGAAGAAGTTGGCGAGCTCGCTCGTATCATGGCCAGGCGCTATGGCGAGCAATCTGAGAAAGAAAGCGATAAAGGTAAAGACCTCGGCGACGAAATGGCCGATATTTTATTTGTTTTGTGCTGTTTGGCCAATCAGACGGGCATAGACCTCGATACCGCGTTAGTCAAAAACCTCGAGAAAAAAACGGAGCGGGATGCCATGCGTCATCACGAAAACCCCAAATTGAAGTCCTAATGGAAACCATTCAAAAAGCCTTACAACCAGCCCAATATCTCTTGGTTTCTGCCCTTCCTCAGCAATACCAAATGCAACTTTGGCCTTTGATTGATGAAGTGATTCCGCAACCAGAAGAAGGCTCGCCAAGAGCCATCATTCTCTGCACCAGCGATGTGCAAGCAAGAGAAATTCACGCCGAATTTGTCAAATTGGTCAAGCCGAAAGATCTTACCGTTGACCTAGTGGTAGAAAAAGGAAACAAATTGCAGCAGCGCAATGACCTTTTTGATGGCACTGAAATTATTGTAGGCACCACCCGTCGCATGGCTGAGCTTTATTTTCAGAACGGCTTCAATATCAAAAAACTCAAGCTTTTCATTGTGCTTGGGCTTGAAGAACAAATGCGTGCCGGCCATAAAGGCTACATTGTTCGCCTCACGGAGAGCTTACCTAAATGCAAGTCTTTGTTTTTTACCGCAAATCCAGACGAAGAACGTTTGGTGAGTTATCTAGAAGATTTTTATCCGAACATACGCCTCCTTGAGTTGTCTGAAGAAGCATGAGGTCGAATGTATCTATAAAGCAACTTAGGCCGAGCGTCAGAAAAGAAGCCACTGTATCCACTGAATTGGAATCGTTTCAAAACGATGTTTTGCGTCCAATACTGAAACTGCAGCATGAACTTTTCCAATTTGAATGGTTTCAAAACCCTTTATTTAAGGCTATACAATCAATTGAAAACCCCGTATTACAACGAACCCAACTCAGCAATTTTTTGTCGAAAAATCCAAATCTAACCAATCGTTATATTGGTATGGTCTGCGGCTTGTTTACCGATGAAGAATTTGCGTTTTATTTGAATCACAAATCAATTGTCGATAAGCGCGTTAAAGAACTCCTCATTACGCGTTTTCTCTCTTATCAAGCCTAACTTAAACCATATCAAAGGCCGCAATAAAAATGGGATCTTTGGGTTCAAAGTCGCCTCTGAAAACGACATCGACCTTTGCTACGCCAATTAGTTTATGCAACAGCCCCCATTTGAAACGTCCTTGCGCTTTTTGGTAGAGCGCGTCTCGCGTATCGTTCCACCAGAGCATTGAATGGAGTTTTTCTTTGGCTAATACGGCCTCAAATAAGCGTTCCACATCTTTAACGTCTCCCGACGGATTACACACGACATCTGGCACCAAAAAGGTATGTTCTTTTGGCTGGATCAGTCTGTTGATCAACGGTATAAAAGGCAAGAGCTTCACTTGAAGCCCACCTAATTTGCCGGGTAAGCGCTGAATCTCCCAGCGTACTTTGTGAAATTGTGCAAAGGCCAGGCGTTCACCTTTTTCATTGAAAAGCGTGGCCACTTTGCCATGTTCAAAAAAGTGGGAAAAGTACGCGCTGTAATGGCTATAATGGCTTTCGATTATTTGAAAAACATCGTCTGAAATTTCCTCTTCTTTTAAGTGAGTAGTAGCTTTCGGGAAAACCCGACTAAAGGTTTGGGTAGCTAAATAGGCTTTGGTCTGAAAACCAAAAGTTTCACTCATCCATTTGCTGCGTATATTTTTGGCATCGATATAAGCGTAACAATATGCTTGGCTTCCGGGATATCTGGCTGTGATGTCCTTGAACACATTTTCAATTTCTTTCTTGATTTGCGATTTCGGATTCATGCGTGCTTTTCCTTTTGATTGAAAGCGCTTGTCAAAAGCGAAATAGCGCAGATACAAGCCGAAAGGCCGCTTACAAAAGGTAATATTGGCAATGAGTTGTTCTCGTCTGCGCAAGGAAAAGCTCAAGGGATAATCCGTGTGAGACACACTTTGCGCTACATCAAGGTGCTTGTATTTGGCACCATTTGTACCTAAAACCGTATTTTCGAATAAGCCAATTAAATCAGGGCTGATGTGGTCGGTTTGTTCAAATTGCATAGACAAATCTAGTACTTAAATTACTTTGCTGAGCCAGGTGAGCAATTCGGCTTGTTGTTCGCCATTTAGAACAGTGGTGACACTTATTTGCTGTTGAATCAATTCTTGTGCGGTTGAGGCTCCCCAGGCAACAACTTTCGCTTGAGCTGGTATGCGGTTGTGCGCTAGAAAGGCTAGTACATTACTGGGAGAAGAAAAAACATAAATGTCTTTTTCTTCGATTGGCAATTGTTTGAAAGTTGTGTTGTAAATCGGTAAAATGATTTTTTCACTTTCTGGGAGCAAAGCAGCATAGGTTCCGATAGACAATTGGCTACTCGGGAAGCAAACGCTACGGCCGTTTCTCCAGGCATTGAAACGCTTGGCTTCTACTTGTGGCTGCCCCGATTGTTGGGCGATAAATGCCACTTCTTTTTGGTAACGTTCGGCCACTTTTTTAGCGGTTTCTATGCCCGCACAAGCAATTGTGGCTTGGGTATTACATTGTTTGAAAAAGAACTCAGCTGCGCGGATACTCGATAAAAATAGAATGTCGTAGTGGCTTGGGCATTCAAACGGTAGGGCGCCGAATTCGATGAGTGACTGCGCTTCGAGGATTCCATTTTGTTGCAAGGCCAAAAGACCGCTATTGAGATCTTCTACATCTTTGGAAATGAAAATCTTGCTCATGGTTATTGGGCCAGAGTAGCTGTAATCTCTTGGATGCTTGCTCCGATATGGAACTCAAAAAATTGAGCAGGCGTTGATGAAGACGGAGCGTGGGCAGCATAGATTTGGTCTTTGCCGAAGTAAACGCCTAATGGCAGTTGGCAGCCACCTTGTAGGGCTTGTAAAACACCGCGTTCAATGGCGATTTGAGCAGCAACTTCTGGATGATTCAGCTGGGCCACAATGGCTTGGGTTTGCGGATCGTTTTGACGGATTTGCAAACCCAACACGCCTTGCGCCGGAGCGGGCACAAATTCTGTAGGGTCGAGCACAAGCGTATGGAGGTCGTCTAGGTGGAGCGCCAAACGACTCACGCCGGCGTTGGCTAAAAGAATGGCGTCGTATTGGCCGTTGCGCAGTTTTTCGATGCGCGTCGGAACGTTGCCACGTAATTCTTCGATTTGTAGATCGGGGCGCAGTGCGCGTATGATCGATTTTCTGCGCGCCGAAGACGTGCCGATAATGGCACCTTGTTTGAGGCCCCATTTTTGCGTTGGGTCTTGCGCGGATGTGCGCATGAGTAGGAGTTCTGATGGGTCTTCTCGGTAAGAAACAGCGCCAATACAAAGACCTTCTGGTTGTGTAGTTTCGAGGTCTTTGTGCGAATGTACGGCCAGATCAATTTCGCTGTTGAGCAAGGCTGCTTCGATTTCTTTAGTGAAGAAGCCTTTTCCTTCGAGTTTGTCAAAACTGAGGTCTTGGATGCGGTCGCCTTGGGTAACAATGATTTGAAGGCTCACCTCGCAGCCCAATGCCTCGAGTGCATTTTTGACGAAATGCGCTTGCCACAGGGCCAGGTCGCTGCCTCGCGTTCCGATGCGGATAAGCGGTTTAGTCTGCATGGTTGAGGATGATTTCTTTGGCCAATTTCATAGGGCCACTAATGTATTTTTTTTCGAGGTAGCTCACCACTTTGTCCAGGACTTCTTTGGCCTGGGGATCTAGGGTGTCGAGGTCTTCTTTAAAAATTTCGGTGTAGGCAGTAGCGCGAAGTTCTTTAACCTGAGCAGGTACCTCGCGCATGGCAATTTCTACCTTGCGTTCGCGCAACAAATGCTGAAATTCATAGCGTGCAGTGGCGATGATTTCTTCGACTTGTTGAAGTTCTTTGGAGCGTTCTTTCACGTTTTCGTTGGAGATGCGCTGAAGGTATTCAATGGATAAATACTTGACGGCGTGAGCGTCTAGAATGGCTTGGTCGAGGTCTTGAGGAATAGCGAGGTCAATGACTATTTTCTCTTGCTTTTCGCCGTTGAGCAGGCTACTGTACAATGCCGGCGTGATGATCACGCCGTCTGCCGCAGTACAAGTAATGAGGACGTCGAATCCGAGTTGGTATTGCGGAAGGTCTTTTAGCGCACTTGCATGGCCGCGGATTTCGTCGGCAAGTTTTTGTGCGTTTTCAATGGAGCGATTGAAGACCTCAAAATTTTTGAAGCCATGCTTTTTGAGAAAGCGTGCCATGGTGGTATTGGTGACACCAGCCCCGACAATCAGGATGCGGGCCTCAAGTGGAATATTGAGTTGCTTGAGGTATTGATAAGCCAATGAAACAACAGAAACAGGTTTTGTGGAGATACTGGTTTCGGTGTATACTTGCTTGGCGGTTTCGATCACTTTTTTCATCAGTAAGCGAAGGAGGTCACCGGTGAGCTGAAGGCTATTGCAGTGTTCGTAAGCCAAGCGCACTTGTGTAATGATTTCGCGTTCACCAATGATCATGGAGTCAATAGAAGAAGCAACGGACAGGGCGTGTTGAACGGCGGTACTTCCGGAATAGATTTCTGCTTTGCGCACGAAATCTTCGAGTTGAATCGGGACAAGCTTTGGGTACAGCGTTTGCAACAAGCGCGTTAAAAAGGGTGTGTCGAGTTCGGAGTCGTTGACAAAAGTGATTTCAACTCGATTACAGGTGGTGAGAAACATCAGTTCTTTTAGCCCAAGTGCTGCTTTGAGTTGGGCTAATGAAGTAGCTTGCGCTTCTTTTTCGATGTGTAACAAACCAATCTTGTTGACCTCGAGTTGTCGGTGTGTGAAGGCGATGATATGGAGTTGTTGCAACAAAGCGCTATTTCTATGGTGCAAAGCTAAGTGCTAGCTGCCCGAGTATTGTCATCGAATTGTCATATTTACTAATTTAGAATGGGTTCAAATAGCCCAAGAAATATAACTTTGAACTATGAAGGAAAGTTACCAAGCCATTCTTTTTGATTTAGGAGGCGTGCTCATTGATATCGACTATTTGGCTACCGAAAAAGCGTTCGAACAATTAGGCGTGAGCGATTTTAAAAGTCGTTACACACAATTTGCTCAAAATGAAGTTTTTGACCGCTTTGAATGCGGTGAAATTTCTCCCCAACACTTCCTTAATTTATTATTGCCAGAGACCAAAATTGGCACTTCACCAAACCAAGTGGTTGCTGCTTGGGATGCCATGATTGGCGACTTCCCTCTAGAAAAATTGGCGTTATTGGTAAAACTTAAAACAGCTCAAGTCCCTCTTTTTTTATTGAGTAATACCAATGCTTTGCATATCGTTGAAGTAGTCAAATCACTTCAAAAGGTTTCGGATTTGGGTTTGAATACTTATTTCGAGGAGGTCTTTTTATCACATGAAATTGGGAAGCGTAAACCACATCCGGAGACGTTCTCATGGACCTGTAAACAAATGGGTTTTGCACCAAAAGATGTCTTATTTATAGACGACAGCCCGCAGCATATTGAGGGCGCACAAGCGGCAGGGTTGCAAACTTATTTTTATCAGAATGATAGCGATTTTTACGCATTCTTTTCTTGACACAATTCAACAAGTAAGCCATTAGTGGCTTTGGGATGCAAAAAGGCAATGCGCTTGTTGTCGGCACCGTCTTTTGGACTTTGATGGATCAGTTGAAAACCTGCTTTTTCGAGCCGCTCAAGTTCTGCCTCAATATCTGCAACTTCAAAGGCTACGTGATGAAAACCAGGCCCGTTTTTTTGTAAAAATTTCGCAATTGGCGATGCTGGCTGAGTGGCCTCGAGCAATTCAATTTTGGATTCGCCAACTTGGAAAAAAGCGGTTTTGACCCCTTCAGATGCCACTTCTTCTTCTTTGTAGCATGGTGTATTGAGCAAAGTTTCAAAAAGTGGAATCGCTTTTTCAAGATTTTCAACTGCAATGCCAAGATGTTCTATGCGCTTCATTTAATCGTCAATTTTGATGAATTTTTCTGACTTGTTATCGTAATTGATAAAGTAAACACCACTTACAATATTCCTACAGTCTACCGTAGAACTAAAGCCGGTTTTGAGGAGATTTCCATAAGCGTCATAAATCTCGTATTTTGTTTTAACCACTTGATTTTTAGCTTTGAAGGTGAGTGTAGAATGCACTTTTGTAGGGCTAAACGATATGCTGGGAATGCTAGAAGTAAAACTGGTGCTCTTTGAAGTCCTGGGTTTTCCGGAGCTGTCGGTCTGACTCACCCTCACTGTATTTTTTCCCGAGTGTGGCGTCAGTTGGAACTGATAGGTGTTGCTTCCTTTCATGCCTTTACCCTTGACTTGCCCGACTTCTACCCAACGCCCCCACTTATATTGCTCGATACTGAAGTCGAGCACAGCTTGTTCATTGGTGGTGGTCCAAGTTAAATTGCCGTCTTTTTGAGCGGAAATTACTGCGCACTCAAAGGTGCTTTTTGGCAATAAGATACTTGGGTTGAGGAAGCGAGGCTCACAACCGGCTGCGTGCTCGAGCACTACAAAAACTTCATCGCCTTTTTTCAAGTGAAAAAGTTGGAAGTCTATTTCGAAATGAGAAGTTTGGATGACTGCAGGTAAAATTTCGCCATTGACCAAAACTTTACTGATACAAAAGCCAAAACCGTCGGCCATTGGGGGATTATTGACCAGCAAATTCTTTTCTTGGTATGTGCCCTCCAGCGACAGCAACTGCACCTGCCCTAAAAGAGAGGTAAACTTGAAAATCACGAATAAAAAAAGTATCCGGAGGCCCATAGAGAAGCTTTTCATACAAATATAGTACGAATCAAGTGCTTTCGATTAATTTTGTGTCATGCTGAACGCAAACTACGACTTTATTAAAGCGCTGCACCTTATTTTTATGGTAAGTTGGTTTGCAGGGCTGTTCTATATGGTGCGCTTGTTCATTTATTTCAGAGAAGCTGCCGATAAAACTTCACCTGAGAGAGAAATTCTTCAGCCGCAATTTATCATCATGATGCAGCGACTTTGGTGGATCATCACCACGCCAGCAATGGTACTTACGGTTTTGTTTGGCACCTGGATGCTTGCTTTGAATCCTGATTATTTGCTATCTGCGCCTTGGATGCACCTCAAGCTAGGCTTTGTTTTTGTTTTATTAATCTACCATTTTTATTCTCAAAAACTCCTGAGAAATTGCGAGCGCGGCCAAATCACTTGGTCTTCTAATCAGTTGCGCATTTGGAATGAAGTGGCAACTCTTTTATTGGTAAGTATCGTTTTCATTGTGGTACTAAAAGGACAACTCAGTTGGCTCACTGGCACAATTGGCTTTTTTGGGGTCGGAATCCTTTTAATGTTAGGGATCAAACTCTACAAAAAATTGCGCAAAACTCAGGGCTGAATTGTTCAAAAATTAAATTGTTACTTTAGAAAGTTTAATTACATTTGCAAAAATTTTTTAGCAACCAAGCACAAAATACAGCAAATGCAGCTAACTTATAAGTTTTCGTCCATACTGCTTTCTCTCATTTTTACAATTTGCTTTTCTTCGATTGCTCATGTGAGTTTTGCTTCTGAAAAAGAAAGATTTAATGTAAGTGAAACCATCATGCACCACATTCAAGATGCTCATGAATGGCACATCACGGGCGACGAACACAATGGTATTAGTGTGTATCTACCTGTTATTTTACTCGATAACGACTTGAAAATTTTTAGTTCAAAGCATTTTTACCATGGCAAAAAAGTAAAAGTTATCGGAGACGACAAAAAGAGCTATCAATATTTGGCAGGTGTAGGTCCGGCAAAAGGTTATGCACTCTATCACGAAAAAATATACAAATTAGCACAATCAGAAAACCAAAATGAAGACTCTGCCGGGCATTTACATTTCAAAAAAGGACATCCACACAATACCCAGCCACTTGATTTTTCAATTACCAAAAATGTTGCTTCCTTGTTTTTTGGAGCGCTATTAGTTATCGTTTTGTTGTTAGGGGCTTCACGATTTTATAAATCCAATGGGGCAGTGGTTCCGAAAGGAATTGCAAGATTTATTGAGCCACTTATTTTATTCATCCGTGACGACATTGCCAAAGAAAATATCCATCATGGTAAGCACCTTAAATACCTTCCTTATTTGGTAACCATATTCTTTTTTATTTGGATCAATAATATGTTAGGACTGATTCCAATACTTCCGGGTGGAGCGAACCTTACAGGAAATATCACCGTCACTGCCTTTTTGGCAATCTGCACACTTGTTATTACTGTCTGTTCTGGTAATAAAAATTACTGGAAACATATCTTTTTTACACCCGGAGTACCATTAGCTTTGCTTCCTATCATGATTCCGATAGAAATTGTTGGAATTTTTACCAAGCCATTCGCATTAATGATTCGTCTTTTTGCCAACATTACAGCTGGGCATATTATAGTTTTGGCGTTGATATCAATCATTTTTATTTACGAAAATGCCACCTGGGGCCTATTATCCGTCCCGATGGCTTTATTTATTTCTGTCTTAGAAATCCTTGTGGCTTTCCTGCAGGCTTATCTTTTTGCAATGCTTTCGGCATTGTTCATTGGAGCGGCTGTAGATGAGGCACACCATTAAATAGTAACCTTTTAAATATATATAATTATGTGGGGTAGTATAGCAGCAATCGGTTCTGGTTTAGCAGTATTAGGCGCCGGAATCGGTATTGGAAGAATTGGAGGATCAGCGGTAGAAGGTATCGCTCGCAATCCTGAAGCTTCTGGAAAAATCACAACCACCATGATCATCGCCGCGGCATTGATCGAGGGTGTTGCACTCTTTGGTGTAGTTGTTGGTTTCCTCGGAGCAGCTCAATAATTCAAAACTAAAGCATTTCTAGGCGGTTGGCCTAGAAATGCTTTTTAAATTGCAAAAAATCATGGATTTAATTACACCAAGTACAGGTTTATTATTTTGGACAGGCATCGTATTCGTTAGCCTATTGTTTATCATAGGAAAATTTGCGCTCAAACCTATATTATCTGCAGTCAATGAGCGTGAAAAGCACATTTCTGAGGCGCTTGAAATGGCGGAGAAAACCAAAGCAGAAATGCAAGCACTCAAAGCTGAAAACGACCAAATTTTGAAAGAAGCGCGTGCAGAACGCGATCAAATTTTGAAAGAAGCGAAAGAAGCAGCAACTGGCATGGTCGAAGACGCAAAAGGAAAAGCTAAAGAGGAAGCGGCTAAAATTGTAGAGTCTGCACGCCAGACCATCAACAGCGAAAAAGCTGCTGCCATGGCTGAACTCAAAAATCATGTTGCGAGTCTTTCATTGGAAATTGCAGAGAAAGTCGTTCGTCAAGAACTCAGCTCAGACGACAAACAAAAAGCACTTGCAACACAACTTGCAGGTGAAATCAAAATGAACTAATCCATGAAGTCCAACAAATCTGCTGTTCGTTACGCTACCGCTCTTCTAGAGTTAGCCATTGAGCACAATAAAGTGGAGCTCATCGAGTCCGACATCCTTCAGCTTTTAGCTGTAGCCAACGATGCCCATGACTTCCAAATTTTCTTGAATTCACCGCTCATCAATATCGATAAAAAGATTGCCGTGATCAAGCAAATTTTCAAGGACTTCAATCAAACAACCATCGATTTTCTCTCACTCGTCACCAACAACGGTCGCGAGTCTGTGATGCTCGACATCGCCAAACAGTTTATGTCTCAACTCAAAGCACACCGCGGTATTGTTCCAATCACGATCATCAGCGCGCAGCAATTAGAAGAGAGCACCAAACAATCGATTTTGGCTAAAATTTCTTCTTCGGTAGCTGGTACGCCAGAAATCACAGAAGAAATCGATTCAGCGCTCCTTGGCGGTTTTATCGTTCGCATGGGAGACCACCAAATAGACGCTTCAGTTGCCAGTCAACTCAAGCGCCTTAAACAACAATTTGTATAATCGTCAACAGACAAAATAAAATAAGTACACATGGCAGATATTAAACCAGCAGAAGTTTCCGCAATATTGAGAGAGCAGCTCTCAGGTTTCCGCTCAGAAGCTGAATTGCAAGAAGTAGGAACGGTACTTCAGGTAGGAGATGGTATTGCACGCATTTACGGAATGAACGGCGTACAATACGGCGAACTCATTGAATTTGATGGTGGCATGCAAGGAATTGCACTTAACCTTGAAGAAGACAACGTCGGAGCAGTATTGCTTGGTCGTTCTTCTAGTGTTAAAGAAGGTGATACCGTTCGTCGTCTAGGTAAAATTGCCTCTGTTAAAGTAGGTGATGGCATGGTAGGTCGTGTTGTAGACACGCTCGGTCAGCCAATCGACGGCAAAGGCCCTATCCAAGGTGAACTTTACGAAATGCCAATTGAGCGCAAAGCACCAGGAGTTATCTTCCGTCAACCGGTAAACGAACCACTTCAAACGGGTATCAAAGCCGTAGATGCCATGATTCCAATTGGTCGTGGTCAGCGCGAGCTCATCATCGGTGACCGCCAAACTGGTAAAACAACTGTTGCCATCGACACCATCATTAACCAACGCGAGTTTTACGATCGCGGAGAGCCAGTATACTGTATCTATGTAGCAATTGGTCAAAAAGGATCAACTGTTGCGGGTATCGTTAAAAAATTAGAAGATGCAGGTGCAATGGCCTACACAACTGTAGTAGCTGCCAATGCATCAGATCCAGCTCCAATGCAATTCTATGCTCCAATGACCGGAGCTGCTGTCGGAGAATATTTCCGTGACTGCGGTAAGCCAGCACTCATTGTTTACGATGACCTCTCTAAGCAAGCAGTTGCTTATCGTGAAGTATCGCTTCTTTTGCGTCGTCCGCCAGGACGCGAGGCCTACCCAGGTGACGTCTTCTATCTTCACTCTCGCTTACTCGAGCGCGCTGCAAAAGTAATTGCCGATGACAACATCGCTAAGCAAATGAACGACCTGCCAGCTTCTCTAAAAGATAAAGTACGCGGTGGAGGTTCACTTACAGCACTTCCTATCATTGAAACACAAGCAGGTGACGTTTCTGCTTACATCCCTACAAACGTAATTTCCATTACTGATGGTCAGATCTTCTTGGAGTCAGACTTGTTCAACTCTGGTATTCGTCCAGCGATCAACGTAGGTATCTCTGTATCTCGCGTAGGGGGTTCTGCTCAAATTAAGTCCATGAAGAAAGTTGCGGGTACACTTAAGCTAGACCAAGCTCAGTACCGCGAACTCGAAGCATTTGCTAAATTTGGATCTGACCTAGATGCTGCTACAAAAGCAGTACTTGACAAAGGAGCTCGCAACGTAGAAATCTTGAAGCAACGCGAAGGTGATCCATACCCAGTAGAGAAGCAAATTGCCATCATCTACGCAGGTGTGAAAGGCCTTATGCAGCCAGTTCCGGTTGCTAAAATCAAGGAATTTGAAAAAGATTACCTCACCGTTCTTGAAGCCAACCATGCCGATACGCTTGTTGCGCTCAAGGCAGGAAAATACACAGACGAAATCGAGGCAGTTTTGACAAAAACAGCCAAAGAAGTAGCTGCTAAATTTGCATAATTAACGCCTTAATTTAGGATTAGAATGGCGAATCTAAAAGAAATACGTAACCGCATCAGTTCAGTTGGTTCCACCATGCAGATTACTTCTGCCATGAAAATGGTGTCGGCTGCTAAATTGAAACGCGCACAAGATGCTGTAACGCAAATGCGTCCGTATGCGGGTAAATTGCGTGAAATCCTCGAGAACCTGAGTGCGAGCCTAGATTTATCAGAAAATTCTTATGCTGAGCAGCGTGAAGCCAACAAAATTCTGATTGTAGGCATTACCTCAAATCGCGGTCTTTGTGGTGGTTTCAACAACAACATCATCAAGCGCGTAGGCACCCTTATTTCTGAAGATTACGCTGGAAAAGAAGTTGCTGTGCTTTGCCTTGGTAAAAAAATCAAAGACGTTTACAAGCGTACGCCACAATTCTATGCCAATGACAAGTTAGAGAACATGGAAGACGTCTACGCCGATTTGCGTTTTGAGCTCGTAGCTCAAGTAGCGGAAGAAATTATGGCGCAGTTCCTCAACAAATCTTTTGATAAGGTAGTTTTGGTCTACAACCGCTTCATCAATGCAGCCACCCAGGCAATCGAAACAGAACAGTTCTTGCCCATTGTTCCGACGGTCAGCGAAAGCGAATCTGGTGATTACATTTTTGAGCCTTCGAAAATGGATATTGTAGAAGACTTGTTGCCAAAATCCATGAAGCTACAGCTTTACAAAGCCATCAGAGATTCATTTGCAGCCGAGCACGGAGCCCGCATGACCGCCATGCACAAAGCCACCGACAACGCCAAGGAACTTCAGAAAAACCTCAAATTGAGCTACAATAAAGCACGTCAAGCGGCTATCACCAACGAAATCCTCGAGATTGTCGGTGGTGCAGAAGCCCTCAACGGTTAATATTGTCTCCTCATCATTCAAAAAAAAGAGCGCTGATCCAGCGCTCTTTTTTTGTTTAAGGAATTTAGATAGAATCAGAGGACAATTGGATTTGAAAACTTCTCACGATTTCTGAATTCAGTTTATTTCTTCAAATGCTTTTTGCTTCGTTTACTTTGACTTCGCTTCATAACTCCAATTGAAGCGGTCTGCTACACGCTGATGAATATAATTCAGCACTTCCTCGTGTTTGATGTACGTAAGGACGTCTTCCATAAATGCTTGTAGCAATAGGTTTTTTGCCGAAGCAGCACTCAAACCTCTGGCTCTCAGGTAGAACAGCGCGGTTTCATCGAGCTGGCCTGTTGTAGATCCATGTGAACACTTGACGTCGTCGGCATAAATCTCAAGCTCTGGTTTGGAATTAATGCTTGCGTTATCTGACAATAGGACGTTGGCGTTGCTTTGGTAAGCATTTGTTTTCTGGGCGTCTTTGCGCACAAAAACTTTACCATTGAATACTGCAGTTGCTTTGTCGGCGGCTACACCTTTGTACGTTTCAAAGGACTCGCAGTTGGCAACTTTGTGGTCCATGGTGGTGTAGTTGGCCACGTGCTGCTCATCTTTGAGCCAGTAGGCTCCATTGAGATAGGTTTGTGAGTGTTGACCTTCTACCGCAATAGCGGCATCATTGCGGACAAAACTGCCGTCTAGTGTAATGGTGTTGATTTCGAAATGGGATTGCGCATCTTGTTTGGCGCGGTCTTCATTAAAGTCGAAATGGCCTGTGCTGCAATCTTGAATTTTGGAGACTTTGATCCGAGCTGATTGCGCGACGTCATATTGAAAATGCGTGTGGGCAAAACTAGTGGTATCTGCAGTGCTTTTTGAAACAAAGTAAAGCGCAGCTTCTGAATTTTCACCAAATTGAAAATGATGTCGATAGAAATACTTACCTCCGCTATTCACCTGAACGATTTGAATGGGTTTATCTAAGGTGCAGTTTTTGGCAAGAGAGAAGCTTACTCCATTCTGAGCGTACAACACGTTGAGTGCACCAAAAATATCGTTAAAACTAGCCTCGTGGAACGCCGTATTGGCCTCGGTAAGCAAGCTGATTTCTAAACCCAGAGGTAAACCTTGCGGCACTATAATTTGATCGTTGTTCACGTAAATTGTGTAGGCATCACTTAAAACGCAATGTTCTTTTAATTGTGTTTGATCGAGCTGAATTGCGCTGTTGATCGCTGCGGCTGCCAATTTACCAAGTCTAGTGTATTTAAACCTTTCGGCTTTGGTTGTCGGGAAGTCTTGGCCTAAAAGATGTCTTTGCGCTGCTTCTTGCAGTGCCATTGGCATTGCAATTGGGCTTGCCTTTAAATCGGCAATAAATTGATCGAGTTTGTTACTGACAGTGGTTCCCATCTTACAAACTTTCTTTGATCCAGTCGTAGCCGCGTTCTTCTAGTTCTAGCGCAAGTTCTTTTGGGCCTGATTTGACGATTCTTCCGTCGTAAAGGACGTGCACTACATCTGGGACGATGTAGTCGAGCAAACGCTGGTAGTGGGTAATCACAATGGTTGCATTTTCTGCAGACTTAAGTGCGTTAACACCGTGCGAAACGATGCGTAGGGCATCGATGTCTAGTCCTGAATCGGTTTCGTCGAGCACGGCGAGTTTGGGTTCGAGCATGGCCATCTGAAAGATTTCGTTGCGCTTTTTTTCGCCACCTGAAAAACCTTCATTGACAGAACGAGAAGCTAATTTGGCATCTAGTTCTACAAGTGCAGATTTTTCGCGGACAAGTGCCATAAAATCCTTTGCCGAAATTGGGTCTTGACCCAAATAAGCGCGCTTTTCATTGAGGGCGGTTCTTAAAAAGTTGACGTTACTCACACCCGGAATTTCTACAGGATATTGAAAAGCCAAGAACAGGCCTTCTCTTGCGCGGTCTTCAGTTGCGAGTTCGAGGAGGTCTTTGCCTAAGAAAGTAACACTGCCTTCAGTAATTTCGTAATCTTCACGACCTGCTAAAACGGAGGCAAGTGTACTCTTACCGGCGCCGTTGGGCCCCATTATGGCATGTACTTCACCTGCTTTTACTTCGAGGTTCAATCCTTTGAGGATTTCCTTTCCGTTGATGCTCGCGTGTAAATTTTCTATTTTTATCATTGTTGTCGAGTTCTGGTCTTGAGATGTGTTTTAACCTACGCTACCTTCTAGACTTATTGCCAAAAGCTTTTGCGCTTCTACGGCAAATTCCATAGGTAATTGATTGAGTACTTCTTTGCAGTATCCATTGACGATGAGGCTGATGGCCTTTTCTTCGCTGATACCGCGCTGCATGCAATAAAAGAGTTGGTCTTCACCAATTTTGGAGGTGGTGGCTTCGTGTTCAATTTTGGCGCTCGGATTTTTACATTCGATATACGGGAAGGTATGTGCACCGCAATGGTCGGTCATGAGTAAGGAATCGCATTGCGAGAAATTGCGCGCATTTTGTGCTCCTTTATGAATTTGAACCAGCCCTCTGTAGGAGTTTTGGGAGTTTCCGGCAGAGATGCCTTTGGAAATGATGGTTGACTTCGTGTTTTTGCCGAGGTGGATCATTTTGGTTCCGGTGTCGGCTTGCTGGTAGTTGTTGGTGACGGCTACTGAATAGAATTCGCCAATAGAGTTGTCGCCTTTTAAGATACAAGAAGGGTATTTCCAAGTAACGGCCGAACCGGTTTCTACTTGGGTCCAGGAAATTTTTGCGTTGGTTTCGCAGATGCCGCGCTTCGTGACAAAATTAAAGACACCACCTTTGCCTTCTTTATCTCCTGGGTACCAGTTCTGCACGGTTGAATACTTGATTTCGCCATCTTTGAGGGCAATGAGTTCTACTACTGCTGCGTGCAATTGGTTTTCGTCGCGTTGAGGAGCCGTACAACCTTCTAGGTAAGAAACATATGCGCCTTCATCAGCTACAACAAGCGTCCGCTCGAACTGGCCAGTGCCGCCTGCGTTGATGCGGAAGTATGTAGAGAGTTCCATGGGGCAGCGAACGCCTTTGGGAATGTAACAAAATGAGCCATCTGTAAAAACCGCGCTGTTGAGCGCAGCATAAAAGTTGTCGGTACTAGGCACCACTGTTCCCATATATTTTTGTACGAGTTCTGGGTGTTCTTGAACGGCGTCGGAGAAGGAGCAGAAGATGATGCCGAGCTCGCTGAGTTTTTCTTTAAATGAGGTGGCAACCGAAACGGAGTCCATGACAAAATCGACGGCCACGCCTGTGAGGCGTTGCTGCTCTTCCATGGAAATACCCAATTTTTTCATGGTTTCCTTAAGTTCCGGATCGACGTCGTCCCAGGATTCGTATTTTTTGGATTGTTTAGGGGCAGAATAATATGCGATCGCTTGGAAATCGGGCTTTTGATAATGGACATGAGCCCATTCAGGCTCGGTCATTTCTCGCCAAATGGCAAACGATTTGAGACGGTAGTCTAGCAACCAACTCGGCTCGTTTTTTTTGGTAGAAATGAGGCGAATGATGTCTTCGTTGAGCCCAATGGGAACTGTGTCGGTTTCGATATCCGTTACAAAACCAAATTTGTATTCCTGGTTTTCGAGGTCCTGGGCGAGTTCGTTTTCAGTGTAATTAGACATCGTTATACAGAAAAAGATTCACCACAACCGCAGGTTCTATCGGCATTTGGATTTTGGAACACAAAACCTTTTCCGTTCAAACCTCCTGAAAAATCTAGGGTTGTGCCTACTAAATACAGGTAACTTTTTTTGTCTACAACAACTTTGACGCCGTTGTTTTCAAAGGACATATCGCCTTCGTGTTCTTGGTTGTCAAAAGTAAGTTGGTACATAAGGCCTGAGCAACCTCCACCTTGAACACCTACTCGAATAAAATAGCCAATTTTTTGTTCGTCTTCCATGAGGCGAAGCGATTGTTTTTTGGCAGCATCTGTTACGGTTAACATTTCGTTTTTATTTAGATTAATTATAAATAAAACACTTTGTTTGCTGCAAATTTACCACTTTAATGGTATTGCATCCAAGGATTTAAACAAAGAAATTATGGGCTTGTTTGTGTTTTGCTTATTTTTATCATCAACTTACTCAAAAACAAAGTTATGCGTCTATTTTTCTTCTTTTGCAGTCTATTTTCTATAGCACAAGTTATGGCTCAGCAAGTCATTATTGATTCCAAGGAATATCAAGTACTTAAACAAGCTCATAACCTAAATGGCGCAGCGCTTGTAGCTCCTGCAGCGACCGTTGTGAACCAACATTTTAGTGGGTCGCAGGATCAAAAAACGGGTTTGTGCGACTGCCTCATTCCCTTAGATTCAACTTTTCAGTTAGCCATGCTTCCTAACGACGATCAATATTCAAATAGCATTGCTCTGCCATTTGATTTCAGTTTTTACGGCACCACTTACGATAGCCTATACATCAATAACAACGGCAACATCTCGTTTTCACAACCATATTTCACTTTTACTGCTTACCCTTTTCCGGATCCAACATTTAACATGATTGCACCTTTTTGGGCAGATGTAGATACGAGGTCTACCAACGGTGGAAATGTATGGTACAAAGTCAATCCGCACTCCTTAATTGTTATCTGGGATCATGTCGGATATTTTTCAATGATGGAAGATAAGCTCAATACGTTTCAGCTGATCATCTCAGACGGCTTAGACACACTCATACCGAACGCCAACAATGTCTCGTTTTGCTATGGCGACATGCAATGGACAACAGGTTCTGCTTCCGGTGGCTCAAATGGCTTTGGAGGCTCTCCTGCCACTGTGGGCGTGAATATTGGCAATGGTATCAATTATTTTCAAGTTGGGCAGCTTGATGCTCCGGGGGTAGCTTTTGACGGACCTTACAGTGCAAATGATGGTGTCGATTTTTTAGATGGGCAAGAAATCTACTTTGACTTGGCCAACACTAACACCAACATTCCACCGCTTGTTATGAGTAGCGGTATTTGCGATACCATTGATGTGTATACCGGCGATACCTTAAAAAGTTTGAATGCCGTCGATTTCTCAATCGGCATCAGTACTCCTGAAATAGGTCAAGTATTGACCACAAATATTACTTGTGACGAACCAACCGCACTCACTTACCTCACGAATAGCGTCAGCAATGAGTTCACCGGATTCGACCTTACTTTTGATGCAACTGGAGTGCAACCTGGCTTGTACCACATTCAGATTGAAACCACCGACAACGGCACACCTGCACAGACGGTAACGAAAAGCATTCCGATTCGTGTTGTCTATGATGCGAATCTTGCCAGTTTAAACGACATGAATCTTACCCCAATTGAGGTGTATCCGAACCCAACATCTGAAATACTTCAAATTAGAGGTCTTCAAGCCAATGACCAGCTAGAATTATTTGATGTGTCTGGCAAATTGATCCAAGCATTTAAAGCTACAAATACAGTCGAACAATTGACTTTGCCGCAGGTTGGTTTTTATGTCTTGAAGTGTTCAAGTCATACCAAACCTCAAACCGTGCTTAAATTACAGCGCATTTAAGAAAGCTTCTTTTTTGGTGTTTTCTGTGTATTTTTAGCCGATGAAAAGTATGATTTTCTTAGGCTTACTTGCCTTTTTTTGCACGCACAAAGCCTACGCACAAGATTCCCAAACCAATTACAAGACCAAATACGTCTTTGTATTGGTTATTGACGGGCCGCGTTACTCAGAAACTTATGGTGAGCCATCCTGTAAATACAGTCCGATTCTATGTGACTCATTGAAACACGAAGGAACCTTTTACGCAGATTTTAGAAATAACGGCCCTACCTTCACCGTTCCGGGGCACACTGCAATTGTCACTGGAACCTATCAGCGCATCTCAAATTCAGGTACGGCTTTGCCCAAAGAACCCAATATTTTTCAATATTTCTTGAAAGCGACGGGTAAAGATTCATCTGCAGCGTATGTTGTGGCAAGTAAGGGAAAACTTGATGTATTGGTCAATACCTCGCACAAAAAATGGCATAACACATTTGTAGCACAAACCTATTGCGGCCCTAATGGCAATGGCCTGGGTTACGGCCGCGACGACAAAACTTTTGCCAAAGTAACCGAATTGGTTCAGGGTACAAACCCGCCTCAGCTCATGCTTATTAATTTGTTGGCCGTAGATGTCTATGGGCATGCCAATAACTGGGAAAAGTACCTGGAGTCAATTACCAAATCGGATCAATATGCCGCTAAACTTTGGCAAATGATACAAGAGAACCCTGTTTTACGCGACCAAACAACGCTAATGATAACCAATGACCATGGCCGACATTTAGATGGTGTGCGCTCTGGCTTTGTGAATCATGGTTGCCGTTGTGAGGGTTGTCGTCATATTTCCCTATTGGTTTTGGGTCCGGACACCCCAAAAGGTGTTGTGGTGAGTGCAGAAGCCGAAATGATAGACATCTCTACAACAATTGCAGAAATCTTGCATTTTGAGATGCCGACCAGCAAAGGAACTTATCTCCGTGCGGCCTTCCCAAAGCAATAAGTGAAATAATTGATCTTTAATAAAGTTCGTCTAGCAATTGATCGTCAACCAAATTTGGCAGCGTCACTTTCAAAAGTGGTTCTGCTTCCATGGCGCGTTTGATGGCAAAAATTGCATTTTCATTGCGTGCCCAATTGCGTCTGGCAATACCATTATTGACATCCCAATGCAACATGCTCGTGAGATTTCGCTGTGCTTGCGCAGAGCCATCTAAGAGCATGCCAAAGCCACCATTAATGACTTCGCCCCAACCTACGCCGCCTCCGTTGTGAATACTCACCCAAGTGGCGCCTCTAAAGCTGTCTCCAATCACGTTTTGAATAGCCATGTCAGCTGTGAAGCGAGAGCCATCGTAAATATTAGATGTTTCGCGAAACGGAGAGTCTGTTCCCGATACATCGTGGTGGTCGCGACCTAAGATAACTGGGCCAATTTCGCCGCGGGCAATGGCTTCATTGAAGGCAGCGGCGATGCGCATACGGCCTTCTGCATCGGCATAAAGAATGCGTGCTTGCGACCCGACGACTAATTTATTTTCTTGTGCCCCTTTGATCCATTGAATGTTGTCAGCCATTTGTTGTTGGATCTCTTCTGGGCATTCTTGCATCATTTTTTCTAGAACTGAACAAGCAATGGCATCAGTTTTTTCGAGATCTAGCGGGTCGCCGCTGGCACAAACCCAACGGAAGGGTCCAAAACCAAAGTCAAAGCACATGGGTCCTAAGATATCTTGAACATACGATGGATATTTGAAATCGATGTGGTTGGCGGCCATGACATCGCCACCTGCTCTCGATGATTCTAGTAAAAAGGCGTTGCCGTAGTCGAAAAAATACGTGCCGCGGTCGGTATGTTTGTTCACTGCAGCCGCATGTCTGCGCAAACTTTCTTGCACGTATGTTTTGAAGTTTTCTGGGTCATTGGCCATCATGTCGTTGGCTTGCTCAAAGCTCAAGCCAGCAGGATAATAACCCCCCGCCCAAGGGTTGTGGAGAGAGGTTTGATCTGAGCCGAGGTCTACATGCACACCTGTTTGGTCGAATTTTTCCCAGACGTCGACTACATTGCCGAGGTAAGCGATAGACACCACCTCTTTGGATGCTTGCGCCTTTTTTACTCTTGTTACCAATACATCTAAATCTGAGATGATTTCGTCAACCCAGCCTTGTTCGTGTCTTGTGCGGGCCGCTTTTGGATTGACTTCGGCAGTAACGGATATAACACCTGCAATATTGCCCGCTTTTGGTTGCGCCCCAGACATGCCGCCCAAACCTGCGGTTAACAATAATTTTCCTTTGATGTCGTCGCGGTTTTTAGCCATGCGGCGCACCGCATTCAAAACCGTGATGGTTGTGCCATGAACAATTCCTTGTGGCCCGATATACATATAAGAACCTGCGGTCATTTGGCCGTATTGCGTAACGCCCAACGCATTGAATTTTTCCCAGTCGTCTGGTTTGGAGTAATTGGGAATCATCATGCCGTTAGTGACCACAACGCGCGGTGCGTTCGGATGCGAAGGAAACAAACCCATTGGATGCCCTGAGTACATCACTAAGGTTTGTTCGTCTGTCATTTCGGATAGGTACTGCATGACCAAACGGTATTGGACCCAGTTTTGAAAAACGGCACCGTTTCCGCCGTAGGTAATGAGCTCGTGCGGATGCTGAGCAACGCGGTGATCCAGGTTGTTTTGAATCATGAGCATGATCGCTTTTGCCTGTTTAGATTTTCCTGGATATTGGTCAATTGGCCTAGCAAAAATGGGATGTTCCGGCATAAAGCGGTACATGTAGATGCGCCCATTAGTTTGGAGTTCTTGCGCAAATTCTGGAGCCAAGAGGGCATGTTGCTCTTTAGGAAAATAGCGCAGCGCGTTCGCTATAGCTAATTTTTTTTCAGCCGGACTTAAAATTTCTTTACGCTTCGGCGCATGATTGACTTCAGCATCCCAAGCTTTCGGAGCAGGGAGCACAGTTGGAATTCCTTGTTTGATTTCGTCGGCAAAACTGATCATGTGCAGAGTTTTGCCACAAAAATAAGCAATGTTAATACTTCAAGACTACAAAACCGTGTTTTTGAAGTTCAATTCCGCCATCTAGCGTCGCATCTATGCGGTAAAAGTAGGTCCCTTCTTCTACAACAGTTCCGTCTGCAGTGGTTCCATACCATTTTTCTGCCGGGTTGGTGTATTCGAAAATGACATTTCCCCAACGGTTCAAAATGGTGCAATTGAAGGTAGCAATGCCTTGATAATCTACATAAAATGCGTCGTTCCCAGTCAGGGAGGAGAGCACAACAATATTTGGTGCGCTAATATCGCAGGGTTTGTATACAATATTAGCGGTATCGCTGACAATGTTACACGAATTTTGGGCCGTGTAAATGTAGTTTCCGGCTTCGGTGGCTAATCTAGGCACTTCCGTACTTGCATCCCACCATTGGCCGCTAATTGGCGGACTGTAACCGTTTTGAAGTGGCGTGGTATTGATGACATATGGATTGAGCCAAACACTAGCTCCTTTACAAATAGCGGAGTCTAAAATAGCCATGTAAACATAAGGCATGAATTCTATGCTCGTTGCTACAGTGTCTTGACAAGCGTTGTCCACGAAAAAGACCGGGAAAACGCCTCCCATATTGTAGGTCATGATTTCGGGATTATTGACGAGGTTATTGGGTTCGAAATGAACAGCAGTATCGATTGCATACCATTGCCCACCTGCATAAGCTTGGGTGTTTCCTACAAAATAGCTGTAATGGCAAACTGCGGTATCCGAGAAAATAGCTGGGCGTGGTAAAACCACAAAAGATACGGTGGTGTCGTAGCTACAACCAAAATTATCAGTTATGCTGTAGGTGTAGTTGGTAACACCAGGCGCACTCGGTTGGATCACGATTAGGGTATCGTTCTGGCCAGAGATAATGGTTGGGTCTGACAACCAAGCTTCCGTGACTACATAATTTTGATAGCCCTCACTTTCTGGATAAAGAGACGCGTCAAAGTAAATACCCCAAGAAAAAATGTATCCGTCGTCTATACCTTGATTGTCTTGAACAGAGATGGTCCAGTTGCCATTGATCGGACATCCGGCAAATTGATTGAAGTCTCCGTCGGGAAGGTAAACGCCATTCGGATTCATAGAAGCAAATCCGTAGTCGTTGATGATGGTATTGCCTGCCGCATTTTCGGCACAAATGGTATTGAAAGTATTGTTGGTGGTAGAGAAGCAGTAGGTCCAGACAGGTGAGCCTGGATTGCCACCATCGATATTGGTATCATTGCCCAAGAAGGTGCCGATACCATTGCCACAACCACCCGGAACGAGTTCAGCCCAACCAAACGGCGTTTGATTATAGGCATTCATTAAGGATACAGTGGTGCCATTTGGACAGGTAAGTGCGATTTCGATGTCGCCGATGTAGGAGTGTTCAATATCCAAACAGATTTGTTGGATATCAGCAGCTGAGGTGATCACGGCCGTAGAGTCAAAGCCTGACATCGGGATATTTGTTTGGTACATTTGGCCTGCGCCATCTGGCAAAAAGGTGAGACCAGCGAAAGTTCCGCCAATTTGGAAAGTTCCACCAGGGATCTCAATACCTACCGTGTCTTGAGGTGTTACCCCTCCCACGAGATAAGAATTTTGACCCAAACAAACGGTGTCTTCTAGCGGACCGGTTCCCGCAAAAATAGGTGGAATTGATACCCGAACTTTGAAATTGGAATGGATGGTTTGCGGGAATTGGTCAGTAACTGCGAGGTCTACGTAGTAGCCAGTGTTGGCATTAGGCGTAAACCAGATTTGGTCTCCAGTAAATTGCCCGACACCGCCGATTGTCCAGGTGAAAGTACAGTTGTTGTTCGTTTGAGAATACCCCGTGTTCGTATTTTCCAACGAGTACGGGAAGCCGGGTAGTGCTTTAAGTAAGACGCTGTCGCCGGGGCAAAGGTCTACAAATCCGGTGTCAAGGGGGTTCATGATGTTGGCGCCAACACCGTTTTTGAAGGCCTCTACATGCGGAACAATAGGCTGCGGCGGATTGCCACATGCGACATTTGCTACCCAACCTGTGCCTTCATTGGCACCATTTGATTTGAATCGAAGTGTGAGGCAACCCGTTGGATTATTCCAAGACGCTTGTGCAAAGAGACCTACAGGGTTGGTGCCGCTGTTGTAGGCGCCAATGAGCGGAGCTGCTGTAGAAGGCCCATCGTAAATATAAAGGGTGTCTGTCGGATGCACATCCCATTCAAAACCGATATTGGTTGCAAAGGCAATTGATACTTTAGAACCTTGTGTGAGATCTGGGCAAAGCACTAAGGTTTCATTCATGTTGGGTGCGTAGTTTCCAGTGCCATCGATAAAGTTGGTACCACCGGTAGGCACGATTCCCGCGCAGTTAAGCGGGTTGGTTTGGCCGTAATCCGGACCTGTTAAGGTGAGGGTGACTTGCGCTTGAACAGAAGAAATGAAAGCAAGCAAAAGAAGGGAAAGTCGTAGAATTATTTTCATTTTTTCTGATTTTTCATTTCTAAAGAAAGGACGTTTTTAGACTTGACCGCAAGAATTCGTGTACTTCCCTCGATTTGGAAATATTGAGTGCGGTCAGTAAGTTTGATATGGTAATAGGTGAAGTCTAAAGGCACGGTTTCGCCGATTACTTTTACAGTCGGGAATCCGGAAACATCTTTACCCTGCGGTACATCGATGAGGTAGCACGCATGCTCAATGGCATAAGCATATAATGGTAAGGAATTTTCAGCTTTAAACTGCGCAATTTCCTCTTTGGAATAACTTTTGCTAAGTTGCGTTTCGAGGGTCTGGGACCAACTAGAGAAGCTAAGAAGCGCAAAAAATAGGGTGTAGATAAGTTTCATAATGGTTAGAATTCGGTTGAAGACGTTATTTCTCGTTGAAAAGTTGCATCAAATGTTCAAAGTTTTAAATCAGAGGCTAAGTTAATAAAACGTAGCTTTGTAGCTCGAAAAGTACAATATTTTATCATGGAAAACAAAGCATTGGCAGGCATTGCCTCACAAGTAAGAAGAGATATCGTTAGAATGGTTTCGGCTGTCAATTCTGGCCACCCTGGCGGCTCATTGGGTTGCACAGACTTTCTCACTTACCTTTATTTCGAGCAAATGCACCACAATGCAAGCGATTTTCAAATGGACGGCAGAAATGAAGATCTTTTCTTTTTGTCAAATGGCCACATTTCACCGGTTTGGTACAGTGTTTTGGCCAGAGCAGGTTACTTTCCAGCTGCCGAGTTAGGTACTTTTCGCAAGTTGGGTTCGCGCCTTCAAGGCCACCCTTCCACCGATAAAAACTTGCCGGGTGTTCGAATGGCTTCTGGTTCATTGGGCCAAGGGCTTTCTGTAGGTGTTGGTGCGGCACAAATTAAAAAACTCAATCGCGACAACACGCTTGTCTATACCCTTCACGGCGATGGCGAGTTACAAGAG
>Ga0208811_1000016_pt1 | contig 52555 bp, 44 predicted proteins | sample Colrivmet1561A02_FD_187681 | JGI IMG/M metagenome (GOLD analysis project Ga0208811, IMG submission 187681) | Estuarine microbial communities from the Columbia River estuary - metaG 1561A-02 (SPAdes) (version 2) | ecosystem: Environmental > Aquatic > Marine > Intertidal zone > Estuary | place... | reverse complement strand
TGGGGGTTGGGAAAGTAAAGGGCCACCACCCGGATTCATTATCCCCAATGCTCTATCCCCTATCCGCCTTTCTCCATCCCCTATCCCCCATCCCCTATCATCCAACCGCTATCCCCTTTCCCCTATCCCCAATTGGCTGCCCCTACCCCCTAAAAACAAAAAGGGCGCCCGGAGGCGCCCTTGAGGAGACCTAGGAGGCCCGCTTAACCGCCGATCGCCTTGAGAGAGGCGAGGTAGTCAATCATGGCGCTAAACTCTTCAGCGTTGAGACCCGCGGCGAGTCCTTCCGGCATCATCGACTTGGTGTCACGACGTTCGTTGCGGATATCGGCGCGCTTCAGCTTGGTCACCTGGCCAGCAATATTGCGGAGCGTGATGATCCCATCGGCTTCACCGGTGACGAAGCCCATCTGCTGCGAGTCGTCCTTCATCTGGTAGATAATCGTCTGGAAGCCTTGGGCGACGACCTTGTGCGGCTGGAGCACGGATTCCACGAGGTACTCGCGGGAGAACTTGGCGCCGGCGGAGCCGAGGTACGGACCCTTCTGCTCGGCCGCGAGGTCGATGGAGTGACAAGCCACGCAACCCTGTTGGGTGTAGAGCTTCTGGCCGAGCTTGAGGTTGCCCTTCCCCTTCAGGCCCGCGGCGGTCGCGTCGGCGAGAGAGAGCTCGGCGAGGCGCTTGCCCTTATGCTGGGCGGCAGTCTTACCAGCTTCGCGGGCGGCCTTGGCGGCGTTGATGAGGATCGTGTTGTCACCGCCGATGGCAGCGTCGATGGCCTTATCAAAACCGTTTAAGCCGAGGTCAGAAATCGCCATGAAGAAGCCGATATCGCGCGGGTTCTTATCAATCTCCGCCTGCACGGCCTTCTTCTGGGCTTCCTTAGTCAACGGGCTGCTCAACACCGTGAGGAGGGAGCGCCAGAGGATACGGGAGTTGGCGTCTTCGGCCTTATTGGCGAGGGAACGCAGCTGCTTCACTTCGTTGCCACGCTGGCCGTCGTTGACGAAATCGTTGATGGCCTGCTCGACGCCGGCGGGGGCGCCCTTTTCCTTCAACCAACCGGCGAGCACCTGCACGCGCGGGGCGATGGCGTCGTTCCCTTCGAGCTTGGAGAGCGCCTTATAGCAATCAAAGCGCTCATTCCAGGGACGCTTGGCGGACAGCGCGGCATCGGTGAGGAGAGCGATGTCAGCCGGACGTAACGTCTGCGTAGCCATGGCGAGGCGAATCGGGTCCAAGCCCTCGAGCTTAAGCGAAGTCACGGCGATGCGGTTCTTCGCGAGGACTTCGAGGACGGCCATGCGGAGGTTGGCGGGGAGCTTGGCGTAAGCGGCTTCGATGGCGTCCTTGATGCGCGGGGTAGCTTCCCATTCGGCGGGTATGAAGTATGGGCCACGGTCATCCGGACGGGTGCTCCACCAATCCTTATAATTCCAAGGCTTCTCAACGTGGTAGAGGCGAGCGAGGGCACCGATGGCGCCAGCCCGGAGGGCAGCATCACCCGTCGTGCTGAGGGCGATGAGGCCGTCCACCGAGTCGTTGGTGTGAATCAGCTGCAAGGAGCGGAACGCAATGTAGCGCTTAGCCGGATCCTTGGCCGCTTCGATGATGGGCTTAGCATGGCCGAGATGACCGAGGGCGGCGATGGCCGTATGCGGGAGGCGGTAGTGCGCGCCTTCCTCGACCTTGGACTCGTCGACCGGCCAGGTGGAGGCGGCGTCGACGATGGCACCCGCGGCATCCTTAGCGCCGAGGCGCTGGAGACCGACGAGGGCCTGTAGACGGACGCGTGGGTTGGCATCCTTGAGGCCATCGAGGAACGGCTGAACAGGGACGCCCGCGATTTCGGAAGTACGGTCAGCGAGGGCGCGGAGGGCGAACTCGCGAACAGCGTCATCCTTGGTGAGGCCAACGAGGCCCGGGGTCGCATCCTTACCCAGCATCTGCTTGTAGGTGAAGATTGCGGCGACGCGGTGATAGAGGTGCGCCTTGCTGGCGGCCGCCAGAGCGAGGACGGCGGGGGCTTGGTCGCTCTTCTTGATATCAATGAGACGACGCGAGGCTTCGAGACGCTGCACAGCGCTGTCGGAAGCGAGCAATTTAACGAGCTCGGCATCCGAGACCTTGTTCACGTCCACATACTTGTTCGGGGTCACGCCGTTGGCGACGACCTGCTGGATCATGCCCTGCTGCTTGCCCTTACCGAGGTAGCTGAAGCCACCCGCGCGCCAGTCGGCGATGTAGAGGCGCGAGCTGCCGTCGACGTCGATGTCGGTCGCGTTCTTAACCTTATGGAAAGTCTGCTGCTGAGTGATGAACGTCGCTTCGAACTGCTTGATCGGGTGATTGTGAATCGTGCCCGTGGTCCAATCGCAGGTGAAGAGCGTCTCCCCCCAACCCTTGGGGAAGCCGGGCTCGCTGAGGTAGAGACCACCGGTGCCAGAACCGCCACCGTAGTCCGCCAACGGGCGGGCCGTTTCGTCATCGAAATTCTTATACAGACGAGGGTAGCCAGCGTTAGCGAGGGCCGTGAAGTGGTGGAAGCGCGTGTTCCAACCCTTACCGTCGTTGGTGTTGTCGCGGGAGAAGAGGTCGAGCGTCGGGGAGATAGCCGTATCGCAGATATTGCGCGTCATCTCGGTGTAGATCTCTAATTCAGAGCCATCGGGGCGAATGCGCATCACGCCGCCGCCGTAGAGCGTCACGCGCTTACCGTCGCGGCCCTTGGCGCCGGCCTTTTCCTTTTCGTTACCAGCGCCGAAGTCGCCGACCGAGATGTAGAGCCAGCCATCGATGCCCATGCGGCAACCGTTGGTGGTGTGGTCAGCGCCACGCGGGGTGTTAATCCCACCGCCGAGGCCATCGACTAAGAGAATCTGTTCATCAGCTTTGCCGTCGCCATCCTTGTCCCGGAAGGCGGTGAGGAAAGGCGGGTTCACCAGATAGAACACGCCGCCCACCCAGTGACCGCCACGCGGCGACTCCACCTTGGCGTACTCGATCATCACGTCGGCCTTACCAGCCCCCGTGGTGTCGCGGGCGAGGAGGATGCGACCCATCCCCTTGATGTGGCCGAGCGAACCGTTTTTGTCGGACGAAATATAAACGTCGCCGTTAGCGGCGGCCGCGACGGCCGTCGGGTAGATTTCGGGCTCCTGGGTGGTGCCGACGAATTCACGGATGGTGAAGCCTTCGGGCACCGCGTGGGCGGCAGCAGCGAAGAACAGGAGACTTAGGGTGGGGCGTACCATAGGATGCAGGGGGGTAGAAGGTGTAGATGTAGGGTTTTCGCTCCTTGTTCCAAGACCGAACGATAAAAGGGGCCCACGGAGGGCTTGCCCGAGCGTTAAACAGGCCTAACCCTCGGATTATGCCTGCCGCCCTGCCCACGCTTTTTCCCCGGCCACGGGAATTGAGCCGGCGTGACGGCTTCTTACCGATACCGGCTCAGCCCCACGCCACGGCCCAATTTCTGGCCAACCTGCCCGCGACCATCGCCGAAGCCCAAGCGGCGCTCGCTGTCCAGACCAGTGCTGCCTGCCGCAGTGAATGCTCCGCCCACCTAGGCGCAGACAGCTACACCCTCGCCATCCGCCCTGACGGCATCCTGCTCCAAGCCAGTGGCGCGGCGGGCCTCCTCTACGGCGCGCAGACGCTGCGCCAAATCCACGCACAGAACCCGGATGCCCTGCCCTGCCTCGAGATCCTCGACGGCCCCGACCTCCCGGTGCGTGGGTTCATGCTGGATGTGTCCCGCTGTAAAGTGCCGACGCAAGCCGAGCTGCTCGCGCTCATCCGCGCACTCGGACAACTACGCGTCAACCAACTCCAACTCTACGTCGAACATACCTTTGCGTTCCCTGGTCACGAGGATGCTTGGCAGGACGCCTCGCCCCTGACGCCGGTGGAGATTCGCGAACTCGACGCGGCTGGCGCGGCGCTCGGCATCGAACTCGTCCCGAACCTCAACACCTTCGGGCACATGGAACGCTGGCTGCGCCATCCACGCTACCGGGCGCTCGCCGAATGCCCCCAAGGTTGGATCCACCCGCTGACCGGACAGTTCAAAGAATTTCCCGGCACACTGAAGCCGGACGACGCATCGCTCGCCTTCGTGGCCAGCCTGCTCGACGACTACCTGCCCTGTTTCCGCAGCCGCCAAGTAAACATCGGCGGCGACGAACCATGGGAGCTCGGCCAAGGCTACAGTAAAGAAGCCGTCGCAACGCACGGTAAGCACCGCGTCTACCTAGACCATCTGCACAAACTCTGTGCCCTCGCCACGGAGCGCGGCCACACCCCGCAGTTCTGGGGCGATATTCTTCTCGAGGATCTCGCCCTCGCCCAAGACGCCCCGCAGAACGCCTTACCCGTGGTTTGGGGTTACGACGCGGGCCATGCCTTCCAGGCGCAATGTGGACGACTGCAAGAACTCGGGCGCGCCTACCTCGTCGCCCCGGGCACCAGCGCTTGGCAAAGTTTTACGGGGCGCCTCGACAACGCGCTCACTAATCAGACTGAAGCGATCGGTGCCGCCCGCCAACACGGTGCCCGCGGCGTGCTCGTGACTACTTGGGGGGACAACGGTACGCACCAACCGTGGCCGACCGCATGGCTGCCGATGGCCGCGGGCTTAGCCCAAGCTTGGAGCTTCACCGCCAACCAAGAGCCCGATGCGGTCGCCGCCTGCCGGGTCCTCGGTGGCCTCGCCGCCGACGACGCGCGCGCGGTCGCCGCGGCGCTTACGCACCTGGGGCGGCTCGATCACCAAATCGCCAAGGCCAATCGCAATAAGAGTCTCAGCTGGGATTTCCTCACCGCCCAACCCGTCGCCCTCGCGGGCTTCGTCGCAGGCGTCACCCCCGCCGAACTTGCGCGCTCGCTGGCTTACCTCGAGGAAAGCGCCGGCCTCGTCGGCGCCATTCAAGATAACCGCGTACGCACCGAACTCTCCGTGGGCCTCGCACTAGCGCGCGCCGGCTTTCTCCGGGCCTCGGGTCAACCGCTGAACGCCACGGCGGCCCGCGAACTACGGGAACGGTTCGAACACACTTGGCTAGCCCGCGCCCGCCGCGGCGGACTCGCCGAAAGCGTCGCCGGACTAGGCTTAGGCTAAAGCTTACTGAGCGGCGGGAGCATCCTTCGCCGACCCTGGCTTGGCTGGAGCGACATCGCCTGCGACGACCGTGGTGCGGCCAGCTACCTGATTCTGCGTAATTTGAATATACCCTCCGCGCACGACCGCCTTAGTATAAGCCGCGTCCTTCGTGAAGTTCGCATAGGAAACCTCCGCTGAGCCGCGCGGGCAGGTCACCGTCAAGACAGGTTCGCCGGAGATATTACGGCTCAGCCGGATTTCCACCGTGCCAGCCACGTATTTCACGAGCCCCACCTCGGTGCGAACCAAGCAAACACTACGCGCGCTGAGCCAGCCCGTTTCAAGGTCGAGGCCACCGCGCTGCAGTTCCATCTCAATAATCGAATAGCCGCGCTCGTAATTGCCGTCGCCCGTTTCGACGCGGTAAGGATTACTGTGGCCCTCGGGCTCGCCGAGGAGGGTGAGGAAACGCAGGCCCGAATTTTCCTGCAGCGTGCCCGCGACGCCATTGAAGAGGCTGAAGGAAGCGGCCGCGGCGGCGGGGGTTTCGAGGGTCGTGCCCCGCTCGGTGTAGGAAGGGACCTTGAGCAGGGCGACCTTGTTGGCCGGGCTGCGCATGATGACCGTGCCTTTGGCCGGCGCCACGAGGACCAAGCCATCATGCAGGCCCGAAGCAGCCTGGGCTGCCGGGGCATAGGGCGAGCCTGAGCAACCGGAAAACAGGCAGAGCGAGGTGACTGCGGAAAGGGCGAGGAGCGAACGCATGCCGTCTTATGCGAACGTCCTCCACCGGAGGCAATACGCCACTCACTAAAATACCCGCAACCCGCCGGGTTGACTACGCCCGCGGACCGAATGGAATGCACGGACCCCGCGCGTGTTGCCCCTGCCCTCCACTCGACTCCTGCTCCTCGGCTTAGCCTCCGCTTGGGCCAGCGTAGCGATGCATGCCGCCGACACCCCCGTCATCGGGGCACCCGATGTACCGCCCGTGCTGGCACCAGGACCGAAAGTCCCCGACCAACCGAACGACGCCCTCTTCGCCGGGGCCGTCCCGCACCTCCAATTAACCATCACGCCGGAGAATATTGCCAAGCTCCTGCAGGACCCGCGCACGCTCGTCCCCATGACGATGAAGGAAGTCGGCGGGGCAACTTACGAGAACTGCTCGGTAAAGATTAAGGGCTCCGTAGGCAGCCTCCGACAGATTAACCAAGACCGCCCGGGACTCTCCATCCGCACCGACAAGGTTAAGAAGACGCAAGAGTTCCGGGGCATAGCCAAGTTCCAGCTCAATAACTGCGCCCAGGATAACACCTACCTCCATGAGCAGATCGCGGGTGAGATGGCCCGCAAGGCCGGCATCCCGGCGTCGCGCTGCACCCATGCTTTCGTCACCCTCAACGGGAAGGTCCAAGGCACGTACGTCTTAAAGGAGGGCTTCAATACCGAATTCCTCCGCTACTTCTTCAAGAACACCACGGGCCACCTCTACGACGGCGGTCTCCACCAGGACATCCACCCCAACCTCGAGTGCGATCAAGGCGACCCCGCCGAGAAATCGCGGCTGACCGAGTTTGCGGCGGCCCTCGGTGAACCCGATGCCACCAAGCGCATCACCCGCGTCGGCAAAATCTTGGATATCGACGCCTACCTCCGGCACCTCGTGATGGAAAATATCATGGTGCACGGGGACGGTTATTCCTACCGAGCCAACAACTACCGGGTCTACGAAAACGTCGATGATGGTAAGTTCGTCTTCATCATGCACGGCATGGATAATGTGTTCGGCGTCGACTCTTGGGGGCAGAGCAGTCCACGGGCCTACATCCACTCCTCGCCCGTGAATGCCCCGCTCTACCCGGGCGCCAGCGTCACCGCCGTGTCGCAAGCGCTCTGGACCGCTAAGGACGCACCGGCCCTCCGCGAGCGTTTCCGCCAGCAGAGTTTCCTCGTCTACGAAAAGATTATTCGGCCCATCGATTGGGGCCGGCGGACCGAACAGGTGGCCGCGGAACTTAAGTCCAAGCTGCAATCCATCGATGCCGCGGAGGCCAAGCGCTTCGAGCAACGCGGCAAGGATGGCGCCAAGCAAGTCCGCGCCCGCATGGATTTCGTGAAGGCGCAATTCGAAGACGCCTACCGCCTCCGCTCACCGAGTGGCGGCAAGGCTGCCCTCGGCAACTACCTCTGGGTCCCGTCAGCCGACAAAGGTGAAGCCAAGGAGACCGCCCTCGCCGGGAAGGAGTGCTTTTACCTGCAGGCCAACGCCGGGGGCCGCGCGGAGTTACGGCTCGCGCTTTGCCTCGGCCCAGGCCGTTACCGCCTAGAAGCAAAAATTCAGCACAAGGGGATCAAGGCCGGTACCGGGGACGGCGCGAAAGGCGCGCGACTCCGCCTGTCCGGCAATGGGGCCAGCGCCACGAACCAGACCTTCCTCGGGGACAGCCCCTGGAAGTCCACGACCCTCGACTTCACGGTGACCGAGAACGACCCTACGATTATTGTAGAACTCCCGCCCGGCGTCGCGGGCGAACTCTGGCTTGATCGGAGTAGCGTGCAATTGGTGCGGCTCCCTTGAGTCGACCAGCTGAGTAGAAAGTTTCAGAGTCCCTCATAAAGGGTAGACCTTATTACCCATCGCTCCAAGGGGTTGACTCCCTTAAATCCCAGAGCCATTTTGACGGCTCCCAGCCCACCTCAGCTTGGTCCCGTTTACCTCCACCCCCGCCGTCCGGTCACGTTCTACTAACGTGTGGTGGGCATGGCTGTGCCTAACGGCGGCGGCCTCCGCCCAAACCGCGCCCGCCCCCGCGACGCCCGTCATCGGCGCGCCGGATGTCCCCGCCGCCCCAGTCATCGGGCCAAAGACTCCCGACCTCCTTCCGGACGCCCTCTTCGCAGGCTTCGTGCCCCGCCTGACGCTCCTCATCCCGCCAGAAAGCATGGCGGCGCTGGCCAAAGACCCCCGCTCCCTCGTTAAGTTCACGCTGAAGGAAACCAACGGCCAGACGCTAGAGAACTGCTCGCTCAAACTCAAAGGCTCCGCCGGTAGCTTTCGGCAAATCAACGAAGACCGCCCGGGGTTTTCGATTCGGACGGACAAGGTCAAGAAGGACCAGGAGTTCCGAGGCTCTTCAAAATTCCAGCTCAATAACTGCGCCCAGGACGGCACCATGCTGCACGAGCAGATCGCGGGCGAGATGTCCCGCAAGGCCGGCATCGTCGCCTCGCGCTGCACGCACGCCTATGTGACGCTTAATAATAAGGTGCTCGGAACGTACGTGCTCAAAGAAGGTTTCAACGGCGAACTGCTGAGCTACTTCTTCAAGAACACCACCGGTCACCTGTACGACGGGGGCTTCCTGAACGAGATCAACCCTAACCTCGAAGTCGATAAAGGCGACCCGGCCGAAAAATCCCGCCTCCTGGAATTCTGCGGAGCCCTCGGCGAACCCGACCCCGCCAAGCGCCTCCAGCGCATGGATAAGATTTTAGATATCGACGCGTACTTCCGATACCTCGCATTGGAGCAGGTGCTCTGCCACTGGGACGGGTATTCCTTTAATCAGAATAATTATCGCACCTACGAAGACCCCGGGTCTGGGAAGTTCTACTTCCTGCTCCACGGGATGGATCAAGTCTTCGCCAATGATAATCGCTGGTATATCTTCAAACCACCGGCCAAGGCCGTGCCCAACGCGCTCCTCTTCGACAAGACGATGCGCGAACGGGCCCGCACCCAGTTCTTCGGCGTCTATGAAAAGGTCCTCCGGCCCATCGACTGGCCGCGCCGTGCAAACGAAATCGCCGCCGACCTTAAGGTGAAGCTGAGATCCATTGATCCCGAAGAGTCCAAACGCTTCGAACAACGCGGCAAGGAAGCCGCGGGGCACGTCAAGGCCCGCCTCGACTGCGTCAAGGCCCAGGTCGAAGACGCCTACCGCCTCCGCGGCGCGGGCGGTAAAGCCGTCCTCGGCGCGGCGAACTACGCCTGGGTCTGGTCGACCGACAAAGGCGAAGCCGGAGAAGGGAACCACGGTGGCAAGGATTGCCTCTACGTAAAAGTCGGGGTGGAGAAAGGGGCCGACTGTCGCCTGCCGCTCTCCCTCTCTCCTGGACGGTACCGCTTCGAGGGCAAGCTCCAGTGGAAGGGCGTGAAAGCGGGCGCCGGCGATAACGCGAAGGGCGGCCGCCTCCGCGTCTCCGGCGTGGGTGGCAGCGATAACGCTAAGAACCCTCCCCTCCTCGGCGACAGCCCGTGGAAAAGCGTCAGCGTCGATTTCACCGTCACCGATGCCGACCCCACCTTAATCATCGAACTACGGGGCGAAGCCGGCGAACTCTGGGCCGACCGCAGCAGCCTCACCGTCACGCGCCTGCCCTAAGCCCATGGATACCGCCGACCGCTTCGAGTATAAGTTCCTCATCCGCCGCAGCCAGCGCGATGAGCTCCTCGGACAGCTAGCCAACCAGTTGCTCGCCGACACCCATGGCGGCTCCGATGGGCACTACCCGATCATCAGCCTCTACTACGACGCGCCAGACCTGCGTTGCTACTGGGATAACTGGCGGGGCGTCCCCTCGCGCCGCAAACTCCGCGTCCGCGTCTACGGCTCCGAGGACGGCGCCATCCCGCCCACGAGCTTCATTGAGGTGAAGCACAAAGCCGATGGCCGCGGGGTGAAACGCCGTATCCAGACGACGCTGGCGCAAGCACTGGCCGTGACCCAAGGCGCGACCCCAGACGCCTCTTTCTCCGCGCACGACCTCCGCATCGTGGCCGAAATCCAACGCCTCCGGGCCCTCGAAGAGTTCCGCCCCAGCTGCGTGATGCGCTACGATCGCCACGCCTACTTCCTCCACCTCCCAGAAGAGGTCGCCCTCGGCCGCGAACCCCTCCGCGTGACTTTCGATCATGATATCGCGGTACGCTTCGACGACCTCACGCCCGTAGTGGACGACCGGAAGTTCAACCAATACGTCCTGCCCGCCGACCACTGCATCATGGAAGTCAAAGGCGCGGGTGCCGTGCCCTACGCCTTTGCCTCCCGCTTGAGCCGGCTGAAACTCTACCCCCACCAATTTAGCAAATACAGCGAAGGCTTGCGTGTCGCCGGTCGCCACCTCGCTTTCGCCGCCTAACCTCCTTGACCACACTTACTATGCTCCTCCCCCTCTTCGCTGCCCAAGCCCAAGCCGTCGCCGAAAGCGACGGTATCATCGATATCCTTTTTGCCCCGGGCGCCCAACTGCAAACCCCTGTCGCAAAGGAGATCGTCTTCGCCATCCTCTTCAGCTTCGTGCTGAACAGCCTGATCGCGCTGCTCTATAAGGTTACCTACCGCGGCACGAAGTATTCGCAGGACTACGTCAACACCCTCATCATCCTCGGCACGGTCGTGACCATGGTGATTATGGTGGTGCACGGAAACAAAGAGATGGCGTTCGGTATGTTTGCCGCCTTCTCCATCATCCGCTTCCGCCGGACCGTCTCGCAGGCCCGCGACATCGGCTTTATCTTCTTCGCTATGGCGACCGGCCTAGCCGTCGGGGCGCGCCAATACGAATTGGCCCTTATCACTGTGCCACTCGTCTGCGCCGTCATCTACGTCCTCGGGACCATCACGATCTTCGGCAGCAAGCGCGGCTCTCACGTCCTTCGCATCCGCGTTGGCAATGACCTGAACTACGACCAGGCCTTCGCCGAGTCCTTCAAACAGTTCGCCCTCAGTCATGAGTTAGTCTCGGCCGAAACTATCCAGGCCGGCATGATGACTGAGCTCGTCTACGACATCACGCTCAACGACCCCGCCGAGCTCAACCTCTTCACGAACGCCCTACAGATGGCCAACGGCAACAACCGCGTGCTCATCACCAAGGCGAACGACCAAGTCGCGCAAGACAGCGACTAAGGTCGCCCAGCTAAGTAAGCAAAAGGGACGTCCGCTGGACGTCCCTTTTCTTTGGGCGGTGAGCCCGACGGGGCTCGGCCGTTTTAGTCTCCGCCCTTGGAAGGCTTACCCGTGGAAGAAAAGAACTCCTTCACGCGGGCCCGGAGGTAGTCGCGGTTCAGCTTGGCGATGACGTCGAGCGTGATGCTCTTCGGGCAATGCGCCTGGCACTCGCCGTAGTTGGTGCAGTTGCCGAAGCCCGCATCGTCCATGGTCTTCACCATGGCGAGGGTACGGCGGTCGCGCTCCGCCTGGCCTTGCGGGAGAATATTCAGGTGGTTGATCTTGGCACCGACGAAGAGCATCGCGGAACCATTCTTGCAGGAGGCGACGCAAGCCCCGCAACCGATGCACTCGGCGGCGTCCATGGCCTCATCGGCGATGGGCTTGGGCACCGGGATGTTATTGGCTTCGGGCGCGGAGCCGGTGCGGACGGTGATGAAACCACCGGACTGGATGACCTTATCGAAAGCGGAACGGTCGACGGCCAAGTCCTTGAGCACCGGGAAGGCGCGGGCACGCCATGGCTCGACGGTGATCGTCTCGCCATCGCGGAAGTTGCGCATGTGCAGCTGGCAAGTCGTCACGCCCGGAATCGGGCCGTGCGGCATGCCGTTAATCGTCATCGAGCACATCCCACAGATGCCTTCGCGGCAGTCGTGGTCGAAAGCGAAGGTGTCCTTGCCTGCCTTGATGAGCTGCTCGTTGAGCATATCCATCATCTCAAGGAACGAGGCCGAAGTCGGCACGGCCGGGATGGCATGCTCTTCGAAGGCGCCGGGTTGCCCGCGACGCTGGCGCCAGACGCGCAGTTTGAGCGCGAGGGTGTGTTCTTTTCCGTTGTCCTGGACCATGGTGATTACTTGTAAGAGCGGGTGGAGAGTTGGGTCTCCTCGTAAACGAGGGGTTCGATATGTCGGGCTGGCAGCTGGCCATCGCCCTGCCATTCCCAGACGGCCGCGTGGGCAAAGGCGGCGTCATCGCGCTGGGCTTCGCCCGCGTCCTGATACTCGGTGCGGAAGTGACCGCCGCAGGATTCTTCGCGCGTGAGGGCGTCGAGGCACATCATGATGCCGAAGTCGAGGAAGTCGGCCACGCGACCAGCGCGTTCGAGCTCAGGGGCGAGGGCCTCGCCGGAGCCGACGACCTTCACGTTCTTCCAGAAATCGTCGCGAAGGGCCTGCAGGTCGCGGATCGCCTGCTCGAGGCCAGCCTTGTCGCGGGCCATGCCGCACTGCCCCCAAGTGATTTTGCCGAGCGCCTTGTGGTAGTAGCGCGGAGACTTCGTGCCATTGATCGAGAGGAGTTTGGCCACCCGGGCGTTGACGTCTTTAACGACCGCTTGGAACTCCGGCGCATCCTGGGCGGGGCGGCTCCCCGACTTCTCGCCCGCGAGGTAATCGGTCACCGTGTAAGGCAGGACGAAATAGCCGTCGGCCAAGCCCTGCATGAGTGCAGAAGCGCCGAGGCGGTTGGCGCCGTGGTCGGAGAAGTTCGCTTCACCGCCGACGAAGAGGCCAGGGACGTTGGACTGCAGGTTGTAGTCCACCCAGAGTCCGCCCATCGTATAGTGCACCGCTGGGAAAATACGCATCGGTTGACGATACGCGTTCTCGCCCGTGATGTTCTCATACATGTCAAACAAGTTACCGTAGCGCGCGCGGACTTCCGCTTCGCCGAGACGCTTGATGGCCGCCGAGAAATCGAGGTAAACGCCGAGCCGCTGGCCGTCCACCAACTGGCCGACCCCGCGACCTTCGTCGCAGACTTCCTTGGCGGCGCGCGAAGCGATATCGCGCGGGGCGAGATTACCGTAGCTCGGGTACTTGCGTTCGAGGAAGTAATCGCGGGCTTCTTCAGGAACTTCGGAAGCGGGCTTGGCGCAGTCGGCCTTGTCCTTCGGCACCCAGACGCGGCCGTCATTACGAAGCGACTCGGACATCAGGGTGAGCTTGGACTGGTCTTCGCCATGCACCGGAATGCAGGTCGGGTGGATCTGCGTGTAGCAAGGATTCGCGAAACCGGCACCACGGCGGTGGGCACGGAACGTCGCGGTGACGTTGCAACCTTGGGCGTTGGTGGAGAGGTAGAAGACATTTCCGTAGCCGCCGGTGCAGACGACCACGACATCGGAGGACCAAGCTTCGACCGCGCCCGTGACGAGGTCACGCGTGACGATGCCCTTGGCCTTACCGTCGACGAGGACGAGGTCGAGCATCTCATGGCGCGTGTACATCTTCACCGTGCCGAGGCCGATCTGCCGGGAGAGCGCGGAGTACGCACCGATGAGGAGCTGTTGGCCCGTCTGGCCGCGGGCGTAGAAAGTACGGGAAACCTGCGCGCCACCGAAGGAGCGGTTAGCCAGCAAACCGCCGTATTCACGGGCGAAAGGCACGCCTTGGGCGACGCACTGATCGATGATGTTCGTGGAGACCTGCGCGAGGCGGTAGACATTCGCTTCGCGGGCGCGGTAATCGCCACCCTTGATGGTGTCCTGGAAAAGGCGGCGGACGCTATCGCCGTCGTTCTGGTAATTCTTGGCGGCGTTGATGCCACCTTGCGCGGCGATCGAGTGCGCGCGGCGCGGGCTGTCCTGGTAGCAGAAACAGGAAACCTCGTAGCCCATCTCGGCAAAGGAGGCCGCGGCGGCGGAGCCAGCGAGGCCGGAGCCGACCACGATGATGTGGTACTTTCGGCGGTTGGCTGGGTTCACCAGGCGGAGCTTCGCCTTATGGTTGTTCCACTTGTCGGCCAGCGGGCCGGCGGGGGTCTTCGGGTCGAGTTTCATGGGACTTACTTCAGGCAGCCGGTGAGGACGGCGAGAGGGATGGAGATGAAGCCAAGGGCGACAATCCAGGCGTAGAGGCTGGCGACGCAGTCGAGGCGGGAGCGCCAGCGCTCATTGCGCAGGCCGAGGGTTTGGAAGACGCTGCTGATTCCATGGCTCAGGTGCAGACAGAGCAGAATCAAGCTAACGATGTAGAAAACGGCCACGGCCGGTTGGGTGAAGCCAGCAATCACCATCTTATAGACGTTGTCGCCGAAATCGACGCCACCGAGGGCAAGCTGCCGGAAGGTGAAGTGAAGGAGGTGGAAGACCAAGAACGCCAAGATCACGACACCCGAGTAGGGCATCGTGCGAGAGGACAAGCTGGCCCGGCGGGTCGCGTCAACGGCGGGACCGCCCTCGCGGGCCGCGCGGTTTTCCAAGGTCAATTGGATGCCAGTCCAAATATGAGCGATAGTGCTGAGGATCAGCACGATACGCGCGCCCCAGAGGAGGCCGGGGTTGGCGTGCAACCAAGTCGCATAAGCGTTGATGGCCTCAGGGCCCTTGAACATCAGGAGGTTGCCCGTCATGTGGCCGAGGACGAAGCCAGCGAGGACGAGGCCAGAAAGGGCCATGACGACCTTCTTCCCGATTGAGGAGGGACGACAGCAGGAGCAACAGGAACTTGCAGACATAAAGGGGAAGTTGGGACGGACAGGGTGCCAAAGGCAGAAACCATCAAATAGGTGCGGCGACCCCTGCCCACCACGGACGGGGGTTTGGGGGGAGGTATAAGGCAGGGGCGAGGGAGCCGTGAAAAACGCTCATAAGCCTCCCGGCCGTAAGGGTGAAGAGCTGGAAAAACCGCTTGCCTCTCTTTTGCGTCCCAATGACATACGAAAGTCCAGACCGGCCTACCGTCACGCGGACCAGCCGGTCTTATCTTTTTTGCCGAATTTACCCCCTGCCCGACCTATTTTTTCATGAAGTATATTTTCGTCACCGGAGGGGTCATCTCCTCGTTGGGCAAAGGCCTCACCGCGGCCTCCCTCGGTGCGCTCCTGGAATGCCGCGGACTGAAAGTGCGTATCCAGAAATTCGACCCCTACCTCAACGTCGATCCAGGGACCATGAGCCCCTACCAGCACGGCGAAGTCTACGTGCTCAACGATGGCGCTGAAACCGACCTCGACCTCGGCCACTACGAACGCTTTACCTCGGGCGTCCTCTCCCGCCTCAACAGCCTGAGCTCCGGTCAAGTCTACGAAACTGTCATCCAAAAAGAACGCCGCGGTGACTACCTCGGTAAGACCGTGCAAGTGATTCCACACATCACGAACGAAATCAAAGACCGCATCCTCAAAGGGGGCGATGGCGTCGACGTTCTCATCACCGAAATCGGTGGCACCACCGGCGACATCGAAGGCCTGCCCTTCCTCGAAGCACTCCGCCAATTCCAACACGACGCGGGTCGTGAGAATGTTGTCTTCCTGCATTGCACGCTCGTGCCGTTCATTAAGGCCGCCGGCGAACTGAAGACCAAGCCCTCGCAGCAATCCGTCGCCAAACTGCGTGAAATCGGCATCCAACCCGACCTCCTGGTCTGCCGGACTGACCGCCCGATTGGCGAAGAAAACCGCCAGAAACTCTCGCTTTACTGCAACGTCGGCCTCGACGCCGTGTTCGAATGCCGCGACGTCGAGCACTCCATCTACGAGCTCCCGATGCAGCTCGCCGAACAACGGATCGACGATGTGGTCGTCAAGCGCCTCGGGCTGCAGTGCGGCCCGATCGACATCGCGCCGTGGCGCGAAATCGTCCGCCGCCTCCTCGAGCCGAAGTACCGTGTGCGCGTCGGCGTAGTCGGTAAATACATCGAACTCCAGGACGCTTATAAGTCGGTCTACGAATCCATCGTGCACGGCGGGATTGCGAACGAAGCGGCCGTTGAAATCGTCCGCATCGACGCCGAAGACCTTGAGACGAAGGGCACCGCGCAACTCGAAGGCCTCGACGGTATCTTAGTCCCCGGAGGGTTTGGTAACCGCGGCATCGAAGGCAAAATCATCGCCGCCCGCTTCGCCCGCGAACGGAAGATTCCTTTCTACGGACTTTGCCTCGGCATGCAGATCACCGTCATTGAATTTGCCCGACACGTCCTCGGCCTCAAGGAGGCGCACTCGACCGAATTTAACCCACAGACGCCGGACCCAGTCATCCATCTCATGGAGTCGCAAAAGAGCGTCGTAACCAAGGGTGGCACCATGCGCCTCGGCCAATTCGACTGCGCCCTGACCCCCGGCAGTAAGTCCCGCGCCGCCTACGGCCAGGACCTCATCCAGGAACGCCACCGCCATCGCTTCGAGTATAATGACGCATATCGCTCAAAACTGGAGGCGGCCGGCTTAATTGTGGGCGGTACCAACCCCCAGAGCGGCTTGGTGGAGATTGTCGAGGTCCAGGACCACCCTTTCATGGTCGGAGTCCAGTACCACCCAGAGTTCCAGTCCAAGCCGAACCGCCCGCATCCTCTTTTTGCCGCTTTTATTAAGGCGGCAGTTGTTAAGTCCCAAAGCTCTTGCTAAGTAGGTAGACGAATCAGGGTCCACTGGACGCTGTCAGGTCAGTTATGAGCGGAGAACCGCTGCGCGCGGTTTTTGCGCTACCCCCTTTACCCCCACCCCTATGTCTAACACCATCAACGCCGCCGGCACTTGGGTGCCGCGACTCCGTGAACAGGTCGCTCGCGTCGTCGTCGGCCAGCAATACCTCGTCGACCGCCTGCTCATCGGCCTTCTCGGCAACGGCCACGTCCTCCTCGAAGGCGTCCCCGGCCTCGCCAAGACGCTCTCCGTCCGCACGCTCGCCCAAACCGTCCAGGCGAACTTCGCGCGTATTCAGTTCACGCCCGACCTTTTGCCCGCCGACATCGTCGGCACGCTGATCTACGACCCGAAGTCTGGTGAATACAGCGTGAAGAAGGGCCCGATCTTCGCGAACTTCATCCTCGCCGACGAAATCAACCGCGCGCCCGCCAAGGTGCAGTCGGCTCTTCTCGAAGCGATGCAGGAGCGCCAAGTCACGCTCGGCGGCGAAACCCACCGCCTGCCGACGCCGTTCCTCGTCCTCGCCACGCAGAACCCAATCGACCAAGAGGGTACCTACCCGCTGCCTGAAGCGCAGGTCGACCGTTTCATGCTGAAGCTGAACATCGGCTACCCGACCCGCGATGAAGAGCGTAAGATCCTCGACGCGATGGCGACCACTTCGCCGAAGCTCGACGTCAGCCCAGTCATCTCCCAACAGGAAATCATGGAAGCCCGCCAAGCAGTCGACGCCATCCATGTCGCCGACCCCGTGCGTGACTACATCGTCTCACTCGTGCTCGCCACCCGCGGCCACCACGAAGGCGGCCCAGACTTAAAGAAGCTCGTGCAGTTCGGCGCCTCCCCGCGTGCGACGATTAACCTGACCCTCGCCGCCAAAGCTTGGGCCTTCCTGCAGGGCCGCGACCACGTCACCCCGCAGGATATTAAGGATATCGCGCCCGACGTGCTCCGTCACCGCCTCATCCTCACTTATGAAGCGGACGCCGAAGGCGTCGACGCTGACGCCATCGTCCGCCGCGTCCTCGACGCGGTGAAGGTCCCTTAATCCGCCCGCCGCTCACGCCCCGTGGACCCCGTCGTCCCGACTTCCGCCCAGGACACTCTCCGCCGCGCCCAGCGCGTCGAGATTGTGGCTATGCGCATGGTCAACGACGCGATGGTCGGTGCCTACCTCTCGCGCTATAAAGGTCGCGGCACGGACTTTGAAGAGCTCCGCGAATATGTGCCCGGCGACGACGTGCGCGCGCTCGACTGGAATGTCACCGCCCGCACCGGCAAGCCGTTCATTCGCCTCTACCGCGAGGAACGCGAACTGACGATGGTGCTCGCGGTCGATATTTCTGGCTCCGCGGGCTTCGGCTCCGGCCGCGTGACCTTACGCGAACGCGCTGCGGAAGTGGCCGCCGCCCTCGCAGTCTCCGCCCTTAAAGCCGGCGATAAGGTCGGCCTGCTCCTCTTCACTGACCGTGAAGAATTATGGATTCCCGCCAAGAAGGGTCGGCGCCACGTCCTACGCCTCATCCGCGACGTACTCGACCATCCGCCGCTCGCCAAGCGAACGGCCTTCGCCACACCGATGCGCCGCCTCGCCCGCGCACTCAAGCGCCGAGCGATGGTCTTCGTCGTTTCCGACTTCCTGGCCGGCGCCGAAGGCGAGGACGCCATGGCCGCTGCGGTGGGCGAGCTCAACGCCCGCCATGACACCGCTTGCGTGCAGCTCGTCGACGAACGCGAACACACCCTGCCCGACGTCGGCATTGTCGCTTTAGAAGACGCCGAAACCGGCGAGATCCGCGAGGTCGATACCAGTTCGGCCAGCCTCCGCGCCCGCTTCACCGCAGCCGCCCAAGCCCGGCTCGCCGCCACCAGTGCCGCCCTCGGCCGCGCCGGCGTCGATGTTGTCCGCCTCGATGCCGAGGCCTCGGTCGCTCCTACCTTAAGCCGCTTCTTTGAGCGTCGTCGCCGCCGATGATCTTCCTCGCCGCCGACGATACCCCGCTGGTGCTGCAAGGACCGCACGCCGCGATTCCGCCGGGCTGGTGGGAATCCTATTGGGGCGCTGTGGCCTTTGGCTTCGCCTTAATCGTGACCCTTGTACTACTGGAAGTCGCCCGCCGCCGGCGCCAGCGGCCAGCGCTGACCTCCGCGCAACAGGTTCTTGAACAAACCTTGCAACAAGCCGCCCGCACCGCCGGGCCCGCCGCCGCTGCGCTGGTGTCGCATGGCCTCCGGGACTTCCTCGCGGCGACCGACGGGCAACTCGCCGCTAGCCTCTCCACGCAGGAATTAGCGGCCCGGCTGGAAACCCTGCCGCTTTACCTGCCAGCCCAAAGCCTTTTGCTGACCGCTTTACAAACCGCCGACCTCGCAAAATTTGCGGGAGCGACCGCGGCCCCTGACATCCTCATCGCGCAAGTGCGCGAAGCCGTCCAGCGCGTCGAAGCCTCGCGCCGGGCCTTCGCCGCCCCAGCCCCGATCCGCCCATGAACGAACTTGGCTTCGAATTCGAACACCCGTGGGTGCTGATCTTCCTCGCGTTACTCCCACTCTACTCGTGGTTGCGTGGAAAATCTGGCCAAGCGGCGGCCCTACTCTATCCCGACGTTGGCCTCCTGCGCGCCGTGTCCTCGCCCGTGCGCGAAGCGGCGGGCTCGCTGCGCGTCTTCTTGCGTCTCGCCACGGTGGCGGCCCTCATCGTCGCCATTGCCGGACCCCGGACCGTCAGTAAGGAAATTGAACGGGAAACCGAGGGCTTGGACATCATGCTCGTGGTTGACCTTTCGTGGTCGATGATGGCTTTAGACATGAGCACGCCACGGGAAGAAGTTACCCGCTGGCAGGCCAGCTACACGGTTATCCAAGATTTTATCGCGAAGCGTACTGATGACCGCATCGGCGCCGTGGTCTTCTCCGGCAAGCCCTACCTCCTCAGCCCGATTACCATTAACCGGGACTGGGTTAGTAAGGGCGTCGACCGCATGCATATTGGCATCATCCGCGAAGCGGGCACGGCGATTGGCGACGGCGTGGCCATGGCACTCGATCGAATGAAGAACTTGAAGGGCAAGAACTCGAAGGTCCTCATTCTCCTCACCGACGGCGACGATAACATGAGCAAGGCGATCCTGCCGGTGCCGTCGGCCGAACTCGCAGCGGCACTCGGCATTCGCATGTATACGGTCGGCCTAGGCAAGAATGAGCCCACCGTGCTACCGCAGTTCGACATCCGCACGGGCAAGATTATCCGCGATCCTTTCGGTAAGACGATTCCGATGCAGACCATCAACCCAGCGAACTACGAAATGCTGGATAAGATGGCGAAGCTGACCAACGGCCGCTTCTTCCGGGCCCTGGATAAGGACGAGCTTTCCCGCGTCTACGAAGAAATCAGCCGACTCGAACGCACCGAGGTGAAGATCCGCGAGAGCGTCACCTTCGAGAGCCACCGCTACGCTTGGATTATCGCCGCCTTCACCCTGCTCCTGGCCGAACTCCTCCTCGGGCTCTACCGTCCGCGTGCGCCCTAATCCATGGACTTCGCCGACTTCCATTTTGAGACCCCTTGGCTCCTCGCCGTCACCGTCGTCGTCGCGATCGCTGGCTTCGCTGGGCTACGCTGGACGGAGAACCGCCGCCGGAAGGGCTTAGCGTCCTTTGCGGCCGAGCGCCTCTTAAGTCGCCTGACTGCCGGCTACTCCTCGACCCGTCGCTTCAGCAAGGACCTCGCGGTCACCACCGCCATCGCGCTCATCGGCGTCGCCTTGGCCGGGCCGCGCTGGGGCGTCGAAATCACCGAGCAACGCGCCACCACTGAAGACGTGGTTTTCGTCCTCGATGTCTCCAAGTCGATGCTCGTCGCCGACATGCGGCCCAACCGCCTCGCGCGGGCCAAAGCTTCGATTGCGAACTTCGTGCGCCGCAAGGGCACCGGCAGCGTCGGCCTGGTGGCTTTCTCTGGCCAAGCCTTCCTCCAGTGCCCTTTGACCCGCGACTACGACGCGTTCTTCCGCACGCTAGAAGAGACGGACACGTCGAGCATCCAAGTGCCAGGTACGGACATCGGCCGGGCCTTGGAAGAGGCCGAAGCGGCTTTCGCCAAGAACCGTAACCGCAAACTCGTCTTGATGCTCACCGACGGGGAAGACCTCGAAGCCGGCGGAATCGACGCGGCCAAGAAACTCGCCCGCGAAGGGTTGGTGGTCCACAGCATCGGGGTCGGTACACCAGCGGGCGGCCCGATTACCGTGATCAGCGCGCTGGGCTCGCCCGACACCCTCAAGGATTCCAGCGGTGAAGAGATTCGTAGCCGATTGGATGAAGAAACCCTCACCAAGGTCGCGGAAGTTACCCGCGGCCGCTTCGTGCGCCTCGGCCAAGCCGGGGAAGGCATGGAAGCCCTCCGCCTCGCCATCCAAGCGGGCACCGATGGCACGGGCGCGACGCGCCGCGGCGTCCCGCGCGAAGAATGGTTCCTTTCGCTAGCCCTCGCTTTAATCGTCCTCGAATCGCTTCTTTCCACCCGCCGCACACCCATCCGATGAAATCGCTTCTTCCCCTGCTCCTCATCGCGGCGACGGCCTTCGCCGCCGAAAAGGCCCCCGACGAACTCGCCCTGCTCGACACCCGCGAACTGCACAACCGCGGCACGCTGCGCTTACAGCAGGGTGACCTCGTTGGGGCGGAAGAAGCGCTACGGGCGTCCCTGGCTCGCAACGACGACGTGCTCCGACTGCCCGCCTTGCATAACCTCGGCCATGTGCGGTTCGGCCGCGGTAAGCTCGCCCTCGGTGGTAAGACGGTCGGCGACGTCACCGAACTCTCCATCGCTCGCTCCTACCTCGAGGCGTCGGACGCAGATATTTCGGATATGCAGGACCAAATCGAAATCATCGATAAGGCCAAAGCGGACAGCAAGGAGCCCGACTACGTTCCGGCGGTGTCCGCCCTCGGCGGTGGCATCGGCACTTACCGCACCGTCAAGAAACTCATTCCCAAGGAAGAGGCCATGGTCGCCAAGCGCGCAGGCGTTATTGCCAGCTGGGTCCGCTCCGTCGGCGATTTCCGCAGCGCCCACGAACTTAATACGCAAGACCAGCCTTCACTGCAGAATGCGGAGGCTATCGAAGAACTCCTGCGCGCCCTGAAGCGAGAGACCCTCGCGCTCGAAGAAGCCATCGCCGACCAACGGAAGAAGCAGGAAGAACTCCGGGAGGTCATCCGCGAATTGGCCAAGCGCATCCCGCCGGATAAACTCCCGCAGAACGCCGAAGGCGAAGGCGATGACGACGAGAACTTCCTCCCTGAGGGCATGCAAAAACCGAAGGGTGGCACGGGCGGGAAGACCGATCCGCGGGAAGGCCAAGAGAAGCGCATGTCCGAACAGGAAGCCCGGAGTTCCCTCGAAAGCCTCAAGGGTGAGTTCGGCCGCAAGATGCCGACCAGCGATAAACCTGGCAACAGCCCCGGCGGGAACAAGCCTTCGAGTGAGGCGAAGAAGAAGGATTACTGAGATGCGCGCCGCCTTCGCCATCCTCGCCTGCTTTATCGCGGCCAGTCTCGTCCGCGCCGAGAACCACATCACCTGGGAAATCACCCCACCGGTGTGCGGGCCCGGCCAGCCCTTTCGCCTCCAGGTGCGGATTGAGTCCGACGATATCCTCGGTGGGGCCAATCAGGTCGGCAGAGAAATCAAGCCCCCGCGCGGGATGGTTCTCCGCTATTCCGGGCAGGTGTTTCGTGCCAACGCGACAGAGGCCACGCTCAACTTCTCGGGCGTCGCCCCAGAAGAAGAGGGTAACTACGTCCTGCCAGCCTTCAACGCCCGCTTCCCTTCGCAGGTCGTGCTGGTGCCTGCCATCACCCTCATCGTCAGCAACAAGACTGGCTACCGCAAAGAAGGCCGGGCCCGTGCCGAACTCGTCCTCCCTGAGCGCACCTTTTATGTCGGCGAGAAGATTGCAGGGGGCGTCGTCATGCGCGGCAGCGAACAGGAGACCGTGACGGGGTCGTTCGGGCTCGAATGCGAGGCCGAAGGCTTCACCTTCCAAACCGAAGGGTCGTCCTTCACCCAGCCCCTGCAAGATGGGCTTGGCCTGATGAAGCCCTTTGACCTCACGCCGATTCGGGCGGGGCAAAGCGAGTTCAGCCTGAGCGGCATCATGCTCGTGAATACTGGCGACCGAATCAGCTCACTCAATATCTCCGGGCGGGACCGCCCTTTCAACTTCCGCCGTAAACTGACCGTCGAACACGTCCCCGAAACCGGCCGGCCCGCTGACTGGGGCGGTTCGATTGGTAAACTGGAGGTCACGCCACCCGACCTCTCCAACCGTTTCCCCGAGGTCGGCGAGCCGATTAAACTTAAACTCACACTGGTCGGAGAGGGTAATTTAGAGCGCATCATCGCACCGGAGATTCCTGGCACGGATACTTGGGATATCGCGCTGGCCTCTGAGCTGCGGCAGCGGCGCAGCGAAGGCCGTCGCACTTTCATCTACACGCTGGTCCCGCGCCTCCCAGGCGACCTCAAGACCCCCGCCATCCGGTTCCCGACCTTCAACCCCGACAGTAAAAAATTTGAGACCGTCGAGTTCGTCTCCGTCGCGGTGAAGGTCAGTGGTAACGCCCCCGCCAAGGTTGAGCTAGTGACAATCGACCCCTCGGCCAAGGTCGGTACCCCAGCGGCCAAGATGATTACCGGACTACTTACCCCGACCGTCGCCGCCGGCGTGAAAGGCGTGGCGAAGATTGAACCCCTGGCGGCTTCTCAGCCCTTTTGGTTATCCAACACCGGAGCTCTAGTGGCACTCTTACTGGCCACGGCGGTCATCAGCATTGTCGGTTATTTCGCCGCCCACCCCGAGTTTCTCATCCGGCGCCGAGCCCGGGGTAACCTCCGTCGAGCCCGGGCCGCCGCGCAGGACGCCTACCGTCGCCAAGACTACGCCGCCTACGCTCGAGCGATGACCCAAGGCCTGCGCACCGGCGCAGCCCCACTCCTCAAGGCCGAGCCCCTCGCGCTCACGCAAAGCGATATCCTCCGGGCCCTGCCGACGGCGAGCCCCACCCTGATTGAAGCCATCTTCCTAGCGGCCGATGGCGAAAAATACGGCGCGAAAGACCCTCGCCAAACTATCGCCGAAGACGCGCAACTCCAAGCGATGCTCAACACGTTGGAGGCACAACTATGAGCCGCCACCTATCACTGCTCGCCCTCTGGGTCTTGGGTGCTACCGCGCCCCTGCAGGCTGGCGTGGGTGAAGCCGCCTACGAACGCGGCGACTTCGTCGGGGCCCTCCAAACTTGGCGCGCCCAAGCGGAAGCGGATGGAGTCACCGCCGAGTTACTCTCCGCCATCGGCAACGCCGAGTGGAAGCTGGGGCACAAGGGGCGCGCGATGGTCTGCTGGGAACGAGCCTTACTTTTGAGCCCACGCGATCCCGTGGCCTTAGCTGGTATCAAGCACGCGCTAGGCGCCGGCGGGACCGATCGCCCCACGCAGACTTGGTCCGAAAACTACGCGGCCTTCCTCGGTGCGGACCTCTGGCTGATTCTCGGTGCCATCGGCTTCTGGGGCACGCTCTTAGCGGTCCTCGTCCCCAAGCTCCGCCGCCAAACCATGGGCGATTGGACTCAGCGCATCCTCATCACCAGCGCGACCTTGTTCGCCCTGAGCATCCCGGGACTTTACGGCGCTTACACCCTCGCCAGCCGCGCGGTCGTGCGCCGCACGGACGTCCCAGTCAAACTGACCCCGACAGTCCTCGGTGAAGCCTTAAACGGAACCGCCGAGGGCGACGTCCTCCGCACGGGCCGCAAACTTAACGGCCACACTTATGTCACCTCCGCCGACGGTAAGGGGGGCTGGGTGAAGTCGACGGAGCTGGAGCCCATCTGGGGCGGTACCTTACCGGTCAACCTCGACCAGCCACGGGCGCCCTAAGGCTTTGGCCTTGGACAATTTCTGGGCGGCGGTTTGGATAAACGTGTGCGCATCCTAGATCGCCATGTCTTGACCGAGACCGCCGTCGCCGGCGGCGTGGCCTCGGGTGCCTTCATCTTTGTGCTGGCGGCTGGCAACATCCTGAGCCAAGTCGCCAACGCCATCGCGAGCGGTCGCGTTACCGCCTTCGAGGGCCTAGAACTGGTCGGCCTACTCTTACCTGGACTCATCCCTTACGTGCTCCCGATGGGAATGCTCACGGGAGTGCTCATGACTTTCGGGCGAATGGGCGCGCAACATGAGCTGACGGCGATGAAAGCCGGCGGCTTAAGCCTACTCCGCATTGCCGCGCCCACCCTCTGGCTCGCCGCGGCCCTCGCGCTTTGTGCCGCGTGGATTAACCTCGAAGTCGCCACGCGCTCTAATGACGAATACCGCCGGATCTTGATGGGGTCGGTGAAGGAAAACCCCGCGAGCCTAATCACGCCGGGGGAAATCAACCGTCAGTTCAAGGGCCTGATCATCCAAGCGCGCGAGCGTAATGGCCCCGTGCTCCGCGATCTCTGGATCTGGCGCCTCGACGCCGAGGGTCGTCTCTTCGAGACTATCCATACCGCCGAAGGCCGCCTGACGAAGGTCGATAAGCCCGACGGGTCCGCGGTGCTACGCTTGGTTGCCATCTCCGCTCAAGTCGACACCCGCCGGCCCGGCGACGATGGCTTTAAGTTTCCGTCCGTGACCAAGGAGGCCGGCCAGGCTCCGCTGGAATTCCCCGTGAGCGGCGTCTTCAAAGAAGGCAGCGGCTACGAACGGAAACTACGCTGGCATACCACCTCGGAACTTCTCGCACTCATGGATAAGGGCTGGCAGGTGCCACCCAACGCCACGCCCGCCCAACTCGCGGAGTGCCAGATGATGCCGCGCACGCAACTGATGTCCCATCTCGCCTCCGCGTTTTCCATCTTCTCGCTCGCACTGCTCGCCGTCCCACTCGCGGTTCGCGTCGGCCGCTCCGAAACCTTCGTCAACGCCGCCATCGCCCTCGCCGTGGCGCTGAGCTACTACGTCCTGAGTTCAGCGGCGGGTTGGGTGAAGAACCCAGCCTTCCGTCCAGACCTCTTGGTCTGGCTACCAAACATCCTCGTCGTCACGGTCGCGGTCGTGCTGCTCCGCCGCGCCTCCAAACACTGAGTGCTCAGCGGTCGCGCTTGTACCAAAGGAAGAACGCCAAGGCCATATTGACCAAGGCGAAGACTTCGTTGAAGCCCTTCATGATAGCTGCCCCGAGGATCATATCCGAGCTGGCGGTCAGCGCAGTGATGCGCGGGGCCAGCCGATAGGTCTCGTAAATAGGTTGCTCGCCGAAAATGAGCACGGCCCAGAGGGGGAGGTCCGCAATCATCAACGCAAAGCAATAGATCATGGCCCCACCAAAGCTAATGCGCGGCAGGACGCGGGAGCGCGATACGAGCGGCCAGACCATGAGAAGCGCCGGCAGGAACATCAGCCAGTGTTCGATGACGTGGAGGGTGCGGTCGCGTAAGGCGGCTTCATACAGTTCCGGAAAATGCCAAACCGAGAAGTTGAAGTTAAAAATCAAGCCAGCCACCAAGGGATGGACTAGGAACCGGGCGAACTTGAGCAACCGTGGCCGAGCCTCTAGAAAGGGATCCGTCAACTCCGGCGGCAGGCCGAGAATGATGAGCGGGGCGGCGACATAGATAAGCAGCATATGCTGCAACATGTGCGCCGAAAAGAGAAAGGCTTCGCCAATCTGGTCGAGCGGCGATCCCACGGCAATGTAGGCAACCACCACGCCGAGATGAAAACAGATCGCGTAATTGCGCGGGTAGGCCTGCAACCCTGGGGCACAGCGGGCGCGCAGCGGGCCACAGGCGAGCGCATACGCCCAAGATACCCCAACGATGAGGAGCAGGAGGAGCGGCTCGGTATGCCAGTGGAGCGGGACGTTCATTTGAGTTTACCCAACGTTAACACCCAATCCGAATCCGGCTCGGCTGCAAACCTGGAGAACCAATGCTGGCGGCGAGTATCCGCCCCGAGCGGCGTACCCCGCAACCGCGTGGCGAGCCCTGGCAGCGTGAAACTATCCACCGACTTGAAAAGCAGCCCGCAACCCAGCGTTAACCCCTGAAAAGCAGGAAGCTCTTCCCACCGGCACCCTGCACCAACGCACAGGCAAGCCAACAGGAAGAGCCTCAGTCGGCGCATTAGCCGGGTTTAGCTAAACCACTTCGTATCGATATCCTGGACGGAGAATAACGACAGTAACGCCGCATAGGTCGCGAACGCGAGCACTAGTCCGCACATGAAAATCCAGAACAGGAGCTTATGGTCGTAGATTAAATGCATGAACCACAGGATGACCGCGAAGAACTTGATGGCGGACATCAACGAGAGCACCGTCAAGATAATCGGCATCGGCACTGGCAAAAAGATCAGGACGATCTCCGCGCCGGTGATGGCAGCCAGCCACAGGGCCAGCGTGATGAAGTGGTGGTAACGGCGGACTTCCTCGGTGAGGAAGTCAGGGTCGTGGGCGACGGCGTCGGACATGGCGTAAGGGTGGCGAGGAGGTTATTGGGCGAGCGGCAGACCCGTGCCCCAGAAGCCGCTCGGCCCGAGGTATTCGATGAGGTAGACGACGGTGAAGATGATAATCCAAACAATGTCGACGAAGTGCCAGTAGAGGCCCGCAACTTCGACATCTAGGCCCGCCATGTGGCCAGTGAGTTTGCCGGTGAAGCTGTAGAAGTAGAGCAGGATGAGCCAGAGAATGCCGATGGCAACGTGGGTGCCGTGCGTGCCCGTCAGGACGTAGAGCGTCGAGCCGAACACACTATTCTGAATCGTCAGACCTAGATGATAGAAGTGCGTGAACTCATAGACCTGACAGCCCAGGAAGATGAGACCAAATAAAATGACGCCTAGGACGTTACGGCGGAAGGACTTTAACTGGCCCTTATGCATCGCGGACACCGCGAGGGCCATCAGGAACGAGGACATCAGCAAGATGAACGTCGAAAAAGACGTCAGCTCGATGTTGAAGAGCTTTTGGATGAACTGCTGGTGGCCTTCTGCGTCTGTGAAGCCCGTCGGGTAGAGCTTACGGTAGAGCAAGTGCGTCGAGATTAGGGTCCCGAAGAACATACAATCCGAAGCAAGGAAGAGCCACATGATGAGCTTCTTGTGTTCGATTCCCGTGGAGGTGGGAGCGTGCGCGTGTGTCGCGTCGGCGGCTTGAGACATGGTGCTAAAAGTTGGAAGTGGCGAAGAAGGTGATTAGTAGGCCGAGGCTGCGGCCTTAGCCTGAGCGGCGGCACCGTGCGGGTCATCCGGGGTCTTGAGCATATAGCCGCCGGGGCCTTCGAGGGCCCAGAGCCAGATGCCGAGGAACATGACACCGAGGCCGGAGACGACCATCCAACCCGCGTGGGGCACGCCCATGGCCATCATCGGCATACCGAAACCAATGATGAGGAAGCCGGTCCCAGCGAGAAGCGGGAACCAAGATTGGCTGGGCATGTGGACGCCAGCTTCGCCGCCGTCATTCTCGTAGGCCAACTGATGCACGCCATGCTTGTGTTCGAAGAACGCGTCGCGGGTGGCAATGATCGGGCTACGGGCGAAATTATACTCCGGCACCGGGGAAGGCAGTGACCACTCGAGCGTGCGGCCATTCCAAGGATCGCTGGCGCACTTGACGCCCTTGAAGGCGGTGTAGACCAAATTCACGAAGGCTAAGAAAACGCCGAGGCCGAGGATAAAGGCGCCGATGGTCGCGACGTAGTTCCAAGTTTCCCAACCGTTTCCGGCGTGGTAGGTATGCGTGCGGCGGGGCTGGCCAGCGAGGCCCAGGTAGTGCATGGGACCGAAGGCGAGGTTGAAGCCGAGGATGACCATGCCCGTGGCCAGGTAAGCGATACCGGCGTTGGGCATGCGACCGAAGATCTTCGGGAACCAGAAGTAGAGGCCAGCCATCAGGCCGAGGAGCACGCCACCGAGGAGCACGTAATGGAAGTGCGCGATGACGAAGTAGCTGTCCTGCTGTTGAGCGTCGGCCGGAGCGGCCGAGTGCATGACGCCGGAGAAACCGCCGCACATGAACATCCAGATGAACCCGAGGGCGAGGACCATCGGCGGAGTGAAGCGAATGCGACCACCCCAGATTGTACCGAGCCAGTTAAAAATCTTCACGCCCGTCGGCACGGCAATGGCCATGGTGAGGAGCGCGAACGCGGCAGTCGGAATCGGGCCGAGGCCGGTGGTGAACATGTGGTGACTCCAGACGGCGAAGCCGAGGAAGCCGATGACGGCACCCGAGAAAACGATGATTGGGTAGCCGAAGAGGGCCTTGCCCGAGAAGGTCGGCAAAATTTCGGAGATAATACCCATCGCTGGGAGGACGAGAATGTAAACTTCCGGGTGACCGAAGATCCAGAAGAGGTGCTGCCACAAGACGGGCTGGCCGCCCGCCGAGGGGTTGAAGAAGTTCGCACCGAACTGGCGATCGAACATCAGCTCAATGAGTGCGACGGTGATGGCCGGGAAGGCCAGGATGATGAGGATTGAAGTGACGAGCGCCATCCAGGTGAACACCGGCAGGCGCATCATGGTCATGCCCTTGGCGCGCATGTTCACGATGGTGCAAATGAAGTTGAAAGAAGCCGCCAGCGAGGCGATGCCGAGAATCTGGATGCCGATGATCCAGAAGTCGGTGCCGACGCCGGTGAAGCGCGGGGCCTGCAGGGCGGCGTTGGCCTGACCGAAGGTGCCTGAGAGCGGGGCGTAACTGAACCAACCGTTAGCGGGCACAAAGTCGGTGTAGACCAAGGCTTTATGCCATGCGAAGTTATCGAACCAACCCGCGAGGTGAGCGAACTCGAAGAGCCAGCTGCCGTTGAGCACCATGGCGCCCGCCACGAACGTCCAAAGCGAGAAGGCATTGAGGCGCGGGAAAGCGACGTCGCGGGCCCCGATTTGCAGCGGCACGAGGAAGTTGAAGAACGCCGCGGAGAGCGGCATGACCCCGAGGAAGATCATCGTGGTGCCGTGCATCGTGAACAGCTGATTATACATGCGCGCCGTGACGAAATCATTGTCTGGGCGGGCCAACTGCGTACGGATGGCCAAGGCCTCGACGCCGCCCACGAGGAAGAAGAGCATCGCGAAGGCACCATACATGATACCGATTTTCTTGTGGTCGACGGTGGTCAACCAGTCAAAGAAGCCGCGCGTGCGGTCTGGGCGGAACAGGCCGAGGTCGCTGCGCTCAGGCGCGAGCTCCATCTTGTCGGCGACAGGGGCGTGGTGCGAATCGTGGGACATCTGCGTAGAAAGGTGAAAGGGTTACTTGAGGGTGAGGAGGTATTCGGCGAGGTAGTCGAGCTCCTCGGCGGTGAACTGCTGCTTGGAGATATTGAGGCCAACGACATTGAACATCGCGTAGTAGTGCATGCGGTTGCCTGGCTTCACGTCTTTCGACAGCTTGCCGTCCGCGCCGTGCGAGGTGCCGGATGAACCAATCCACTTGATGAGGTTAGCCTTGAGTATGGCTGGGTCGACGGCGACCGAGGCTTCGGTATTCTGCTCCTTCTTTTCCAGCGCGCGCTGGGCGACGGGGTCACGGTTATCGAGCCAAGCACCCGCGAGCGATTTGCGCGAGGCGACGTGCGTGAGGTCTGGGCCAAACATTCCGGCACCGAATTGGCCACCGACATTGTGACACATGGCACAGGTCTTGGCGGCGAAAATTTCCTTACCTTTAGCGGCCTTGGAGCCCGGCGTCGGCTCAGGGGCCGGGGCCTTCTGGGCCTTCACCCACGCATCAAAAGCGGCGGGCTCGACGACTTCGACGCGGAAGAGCATGTAGGCGTGCGAATCGCCGCAGAATTCAGCACACTGGCCATAGTAGTGGCCGACTTGGTCCGCCTGAATCCACATGATATTCTTCCGGCCAGGCATAAGGTCGACCTTGCCAGCGATCTTCGGAATCCAGAAAGAGTGAATCACATCCTCGGAGCGCAGGTTGATGCGGACGGCCTTACCCCGGGGAATCACGAGTTCATTCGGGACGGTGTGCTTAGCATCGCTGGTGAGGCCGAGCTGCGGGTACTCGAAGCGGAACCACCACTGCTTGCCAATGACATCGACAATCAGCACCTCCTCTTCGACGGACTTGGGGTAATTTTCCTTCCCATCGGCACCGACGCGCGGGTACCAAGCCGAGAGTTTCGAGGTCGGGACAGCTTCGTCGGGAACGTCGTGCGTGTACCAAATCGCGCTGAGGGTGGGAATCGCGATGAAGACCAGTGCCCCAATCGAAGCCGTGATGAGACCGATTTCGATGAGCGGGTTGCCGTGGCCTTCTTCGACGATAGCGGGCTTGTTCTCGTCGCCCGGACGCGCGCGGAATTTAATCACGGCATACACGAGCAGGCCGCCGACCAAGACGAAGAGGACCACGACGAGCCAAACCGTGTCCATGAAAACATCATACTGCATCTGGGCGACCGGGCCCTTGGGGTCCAAGGTCGACTGGCGCACTGTGAGCTCCTCCTTAGAGCAACCGCTCAAGAGGAAGAGGCAGAAAGGGGCGACGAAAAGGGCGACCCGTTGGAAAAGACGAGAAAACATGGGTGAAGCGTGAAGAGCGAACTGCAGGGAAAGTCGTAAAAAAGTCGTCATTTGCAAGCACCGCCCACGTCTAAGGACATAATCTTGGCCGGTGGTATTTATTTATTACAGGTTAAGTTTATAAACATATGATATACAACAATTTATGTTTTAGTGATGCCTATGAAGCCGCCTAATGTAAAGGGCGGGAGCGGCTTCTACCCCTCGGGAGCCTTGGAGGTTGCACCCAAACTGCCGCCGCTTACCCCCTTGGACTATGTCTTGGCGCAGTCCACATGGCACGCCCCTCCCCTCCTGGCGGGAGCGGACCCTTTTGATGGGTATCCTTAACCTGACGCCCGACTCTTTTTCTGACGGCGGGCAGTTGGCCACGCCCGAGGACGCCCTCCGACAAGCGGAGGCCTTGATCGCCGCCGGCGCCGACGTCCTTGACTTGGGTGCCGAATCCACCCGGCCAGGCAGCCATCCCGTCGAGGCACGCGCGGAGCTCGACCGCCTGCTGCCGACTTTACGTCTTCTCCGCCGACGCTTACCTAAGACACCTCTCTCGATTGATACCTATAAAGCAGACGTCGCCGCCGCTGCACTCGCGGAGGGCGCCGACCTCATCAATGATGTTGAGGGAGGCCGGCACAACCTTCAGGGAGACGAATCGCCGATGGCCAAAGTTTGCGCTCGGGCCGGTTGCCCACTCATCCTCATGCATCGGCGAAAAGAGGCTGATTATAAGGACTTTTGGCCTGAATTTAGCCGCGACCTGCAAGGCTCGCTGCACCTCGCCCGCCTTGCGGGCATCCGCCCAGAGCAACTGTGGACCGACCCTGGTTTTGGTTTCGGAAAGACGCCCGCCCAAAACCTGATGCTTGTCCGCAACCTCTCGCAACTCGTCGCGCTCGGTTTCCCCGTGCTGCTCGGGACGAGCCGAAAATCCACGCTCGGGTTGGTTCTCGGCGAAACCGACCCTCTGAAACGCGAGGTCGCCCACCACGCCACCGTCACCTGGGGCATCGCCCAAGGATGCGCGATGATCCGCGCGCACGACGTGGCCAGCCTCCAACCCGTGGTGCGCACGGCCGATGCCCTGCGCCGCGGACCCAACTGGTCCGCAGGCTAAATCGTCCAAGGGAGCCAGCAATCGGACTTGAACCGATGACCTGCCGCTTACAAGGCGGCTGCTCTACCAACTGAGCTATGCTGGCGTTTCCCGTGGGTTAGGGAGTCTTTTCGGCCAACCGAGCCTGTCAACCTTGGGCCGAGGGTCGTTTTAGGGGTTGAACCCCGCCTCCTTTTCAACGGAAAATCGGCTTCCTATCCCTGTCCCATGCGTCTCCCCGTATCCCTCCTCGTTCTTTGCGCCGGTATCACTGGTTGCACGACCTCCATTGACCCCGCGCTCCTTGACACGATCACGGTCACATCCAATCCGACGAGCGCAGCCGTCCGTCTGAACGGTGTGGCCGTCGGCCGCACGCCGACGACCGTCACGCTCGATCGCAACTCCAACTACGAACTCGTAGTGGGCAAAGGCGGCTTCTCTCCTGAGGTAGCCTACCTAAAGCCGGCGCTCCGCACCAACGACCGTGGCTCGCTCGACTTCGGCTTCCCCTCCAAGGTTAACATGACGCTGACCAAGCTGCCCGCCGCCGGCGAAGTCTCTATTCCCGAAGGCGACGAAGCCGAATTCAAGGGCCTCGTGAAGAAGGCCAATGGCGAAACCGCCGAAGCTTCTGGCTCCCTCAAGTCCGATATCGCCGCCGTCATCGACGCCTCCCAAAAGGTGAAGGCCGCCCTCGCAACGCGCGAAACTGCTTCCAAGACCAAGCTCGACGCCATCAGCAAGGCCCTCGATGAAGCTCGCTCGTCCGCCGCTAAGGGCACGGACGCTGCTGCTGAAGCCAAAATCACCGAAGCCGAAGCGAACCTCCGGGCCGCCCTCGCTGAACGCGATTCCGGCGCCGCCACTGAAGCCGCGACCACCCTCGCCAAACTTGAACAGCGCCGCGCTAACCTCGAAGCTAAGATCGAGACCGCCAACGCCAATGACCTCGCCCAACAGGTCGCTGCCGCCAAGAACGAAGTCGCCGCCGCTTTCGCAGCCTCCGACGCCAAGGTCGCCAAGGCCCAAGCTGAACTCGCCACCGCCCGCGGCAACGCCTCCAGCGGTAAGTCCGCCGCCGAACGCGTGACCGAACTGGAAGCCCAGTTCAACGCCGAGAAGACCGCCCTCGCCGCCGCCCAGCAGAATTCGCAAGACGTGCTCAAGGCCCTCACCAGCCGCAATGAAGAGTTGTCCCAGCTCGCTAATAACGGCGTCAACGCCGCTAAGGCCGATGCAGCCAAACAGCTCGCCTCCATCCAACAGGCCCTGGAAGAACAGAAGGTCGCCGTCGGTAAGGCCACTCAGGAACGCGACGACGTGAAGGCCGCGAATGAGAAGGCCGCTGCTGCCGCCAAAGCCGATGCCGACAAGGCCCTCGCCGAAGCCCAAGCCAATGCCGACAAGGCCCTCGCTGCCGCCAATGCCAATGCCGACAAGGCCCTCGCCAACGCCAAGGAAGAAGCGGACAAGAAGGCCGCTGAACTCTCCAAGCAACTCGAACAGGCTAAGGCCGACAGCAAGGCGGAAGCCGCTGCCGCTGCCGAGAAGTCCCTCGCTGACGCCAACGCCATGCTGAAGGAAGCTAACGAAAAGCTCGCCGCGACCGAAAAGGCCCTCGCCGATGCCAAGGCTGGCGCCGACAAGAGCCTCGCCGAGCTCCAGGCCGACGTAGCCAAGCAGGTTGCCGCCGCCAAGGCCGACGCCGATAAGGCTAGCACCGAAGCTAAGGACGCCGCTGCCAAGGCTATCGCCGCGACCGAGAAAGCCCTCAACGACACCAAGGAAACCGCCAACGCTGAAAAGGCTGCCGACAAGGCTGCGACCGAAAAGGCCCTCGCTGATGCTCGCCTCGATGCCGAAGCCAAACTGGCCGAAGCGACCAAGGGCGCTAAGGAAGCGATCGCCGAATCCAAGCGCCGCGTCTACGCCGAACGGAACACCCGCGTCGCCCTCCTCGAACTACGCGTCCGCACCAAGGCCATCAGCGAAGACGAGTATAAGGCTCAACTCTCCGAACTCCGTAAGGAATTCGCTCAGTAAGCACCTGAGGTGCTTCTACTGCAAAGCCCGGCCTTGTGCCGGGCTTTTTTGTTGGAAGAGCGGCCAAACCTCAGCACCTTGACGTCATGTCGGAAACGCTCGCCCGCACGCCTCTCTACGACCTCCACGCTGAACTCGGCGGACGCCTAGTCCCCTTCGCCGGCTGGGAGATGCCCGTGCAATACACCGGTATCATCGAAGAACACATGGCCGTTCGCAAGACGGCCGGGCTCTTCGACGTCTCGCACATGGGCGAAGCGCGCATCCGCGGCCGCGATGCCGCCGCGTTCCTCGACCGTATTATGACTAACGAGCTGTCGACGCTGAAGCCTGGCGCCGCCCGCTACACGTTGATGTGCCAGCCCGACGGCGGCTGCGTCGACGACTTGATCATCTACCGTTTCTCAGAAACGGAATTCCTCATCTGCCTCAACGCATCCAACGCCCAGAAGGACATCGCCTGGATGCGCACGCTCATCGGCACCGCGAAGGTCGAGGTCATCGATGAATGTGCCGCTTGGGCCCAGCTCGCCATCCAAGGGCCGCTCGCCGAGCAGATCTTAGCACTGACGACCTCCCTCCCCCTCGCCTCAATCCGCCGCTTCGGCTTCCTGGTCGGCGAAGTGGCCGGCGCCTCCGGTTGCGTGGTCTCCCGCACAGGCTACACCGGGTCCGCTGGTTTTGAAATCTACCTGCCAGCCGCTTCCGCCACCCTTGTCGCCCGCGCGCTTCTGGCTGCCGGCAAACCGCTCGGGCTCATCCCCGCCGGCCTCGGCGCCCGTGACTCACTTCGCCTCGAAGCAGGTTACCCGCTCTACGGACATGAGATCTCCGAACGGATCTCCCCGATTCAAGCCGGCCTCGGCTGGACGGTGAAATTTACGAAGGCCCAGTTTATTGGCCGCGAAGCGCTCCGCCGCCAAGCCGAAGGCGGCCCGCCGTCTTCTGTGGTCATGTTCTCTCTCGATGACCGCCGTATCGCCCGCCAAGGGGCCATCGTCTTCGCCGGTGACACCGCCGTCGGCGAGGTGCTCTCGGGTACCCTCTCCCCAGTTCTCAATAAGCCCATCGGTACCGCCCTCGTCGCCGCTGGCTTCACGGGTTCATCCGAACTGACCGTCGACATCCGCGGAACACGCTTGCCGCTGCACATCTCGGTTGAACCGTTTGTAAAATAAACCGTCCCTTTTCTATATCATCACACCATGAGCCAAGTCCCCGCCCATCTCCGCTACACCAAGGAACACGAATGGATTCGCCTCGAAGCCGACGGCACCGCCACTATCGGCATCACCGACCACGCGCAGGCCGCGCTGGGTGACGTGACGTTCGTCGACCTCCCTAAGGTCGGCAAGAGCTTCGCCGCCGGCGAGGTCTTCGGCACGGTGGAATCAGTCAAGGCCGCTTCCGACCTCTATAGCCCAGTCTCCGCGGAAATCGTCGAGGCTAACACGGGGCTCAATGACACGCCCGACCTCGTCAACCGCGAGCCCTACGGCGGCGCTTGGATGATCCGCGTGAAATTAAAGAATCCCGCCGAAGCGGCCCAGCTGCTCGACGCCGCGGCCTACAGCGCCACGCTCTGAGCCCGTTCGGCTACACGCCGACTTTCTTCATGTCGTTCGCCGCTGTCCATGCCGCCCATCCTTGGGATGATGTGCTGGCCGGCGTGCACGCAAAGTCCGACGCCGACGTCCGCCGCGCCCTCGCCCGCGCGGCCCAAGGGGTGTGCGACTTAGCAGACTTCCAGGCACTGATCTCACCCGCGGCGGCCCCTCACTTAGAGGAGATGGCTCGCCTTAGCCAAGCGCGGACGGTTCGCCGGTTCGGCCGCACGATGCAACTGTTCGCGCCCGCTTATCTTTCAAACGAGTGCCAGAATGTCTGCACGTATTGCGGCTTCTCCGCGGGTAATAAGGTCGCCCGCCGCACGCTGAGTCCGGGCGAAATCCTCGTCGAGGCCGGCGCCCTTAAGAAATTAGGCTTCGACCACTTGCTCTTGCTCACCGGCGAATCCACGAAGGTGGCGCTGCCGTTCTTCGTATCGGCCCTCGACCTACTCCGCCCACACTTCGCATCCTTGTCCATCGAGGTCCAGCCGCTGGAGACCGAGGAATACGCCGAGCTCCGCCGGCACGGGCTCAACGCAGTGCTGGTCTATCAGGAAACATACCACCGCGAGACGTATAACCTCCACCACCCCAAAGGGCGGAAGTCCGACTTCCTTTACCGCCTCGATGCCCCGGATCGCGTCGGCGAAGCCGGAGTCCATAAGATCGGGCTCGGGGCTCTTTTCGGCCTCGAGGACTGGCGCGCCGAATGTTTCTTCACGGCCCTCCACCTGCAGTGGCTCGAGCGCAAACACTGGCGCAGCCGCTTTAGCGTCTCCTTCCCGCGTATCCGCCCACACGAGGGCGACATCGAACCGAAGGTCGAGATGACCGATCGCGACCTCGTTCAGGCGATCTGTGCGTTCCGGCTATTTAATAGCGAATTAGAATTAACGCTCAGCACCCGTGAACGCCCAGCCTTCCGCGATCAGGTCTGCAAGCTGGGCATCACCGCCATGAGTGCCGGCTCGCATACCAATCCCGGCGGGTACTCCGAGGGCCGCGAGGCGTCACTCGAACAGTTCGCCATCGACGACAGCCGTTCGCCCACCGAAATCGCCGCGATGCTCCGCACCGCCGGCTTCGAACCGGTCTGGAAAGACTGGGATCCTTCTTACGATCGCCCGGAGGCGCAGCTGACATGAGCCCACTCCGTGCTTGGATCGACCCCGCACAAGCGCGTACCGCCGCGGCTGGCTCCCGCCTAAGCCTATCCGGCGAAGAGAGCGCCCACTTGGTCCGCAGCCTGCGTGCCCGCCGCGGCGACCCACTGGTGCTACTCGACGGCGAAGGTCATCTCCTAGAAGGCAAATTGGAATCAGCCGATGGTGAAGGTTCCGTTGTCGAGGTGACCCGTACGCGGATGGTCGAGCGGGTCCGCCCATCCATCACCGTCGCCCAAGGGATGCCCAAGGGCGGTACGATGGATGACTTAGTCCGTGGCGTCTGCGAGGCGGGCGCCAGCGAAGTGGTACCGCTCGAAACCGCCCGCTGTGAGGTGAAGCTCGATGCCGATCGCGCCCGTACCCGCACGATGCGCTGGCAACAACAGGCGGTCGAGGCATGCAAGCAGTCGGGTCACCCTTGGCTCGCACACATCGGCCCGCCGATGCGCTTCGACGCTTGGCTCGCCACACTACCACCCTGCGCTCCCGGCGAACTCCGCTTAACCGGCTCGCTGGAGTTCGATGCGCAACCCGTCGGCGAACTCGACTTCGCGTCCGCGACGAAAGTGCTTTGGCTCATCGGCCCGGAGGGAGATTTGACCGTGGCCGAATACTTGGCGGCCCGCGCCGCAGGATTCCGTCCCGTGGTGCTCGGCCCAACCGTCTTGCGCGCGGAAAATGCGGCCTTGGCCTGCGTGGTGATTACGCAAGCCTTGGCCCACCGTCGCTAAGTTCGATTGGCGCCGGGGCCTACGCTTTAGGCAATCCGCCCCGCCAAGAATCCGTGGTCTTTTTGCGGGGCGGACTTGATTTTCCGTCCGAGTTCTGTAATAGTGACTGTCCCCTGCAGTGTTCGATAACCGCGGCAGCCTCCGTCTCCTACGAACATAATAATCGGGAGGTGCGACCCGACCGGCCTCGTCCGAGCCGTGGCAACGTACCACCCACCTTAATCCAGGAAAAACTGGAGCTCCAATCGGAACCGGCACAGGCGGGGGACCCTTTAACGCGAGAATAGAGATTAGAGTACGGAGTTCAGAGTACAGAAGATGGAGTGCTGGATCGAGTGCTGAGTCGATTGAGGCTCGGACGATGGGAAGGACGGAAAGTTACTACGGCTATGTCTTCTGTCCTCTGTACTCCGTACTCCGTACTCCGTACTCTGTAATCCGTCTTCTGTCCTCTGTACTCCGTACTCTGTACTCCGTCCTTCTTCCCCTAACCCTTAACTCAAACTCAAGGGCCCGCCGTTACACAGGGCTGGATTGCCGAAGGCGTCCAAGCGATGGCCGAAGGCATGCGCCAGAGCGAGGTGCAACCGGTTGTGCGCGACCTTGGTAAATTTAAGGGCGCGGCCGGTCTTGAAACCTAAGCCGCCGCCAATGAGCACCCAAGGGATGTCCTCAAGGGCGTGGCTGTTGCCCTTCCCGAGCTCATTCGTCCAGATGATCGTCGTGTGGTCGAGCATCGATCCCGTGCCATTGGGCTCCGGGGTCTCTTGGAGGCGCTTAGCCAGGAAAGCAATCTGCTCGGCGAACCAGGTGTTGATCTTCGTGAGCTTCTCCACCGAACCAGTATTCAAGTCAGGGTCGTGCGAAAGCGAGTGGTGACCTTCCTCGATGCCAATCCACTTCATACGAATACCTCCCACGGAATTGCTGAACTGGAAGCTCGCCACGCGGGCCAAATCGTTCTGGAAAGCGCTGACGAGGAGTTCGGTCTGCATCTTCGTGACGACCGGGATGTTATCGTTCTCCATTGTCACACCAATCGACGGTGAAGTAGGAACGATTAGGGCACCCGAGGTCTGCTGCTCCTTCATGTTGCGCTCCAGCTCGCGTAAGGCCGTCGTATGCTGGTCGAGCAAGCCGCGGTCCTTGGCGTCGACCGCCCGCGAAACCGTTGCGAGGTCATCGCGGAGGCCGTCGAGCACGGAGACCATGCTTTCGCTTTCCTTCATCTGGCCATAGAGCTTATCAAAGAGGTCGTAAGGATTAGAGATGGGGGCGACGGGCTGGTTGGCGCCGACATAACTCCACCGCGTCCAGGGGTCGGCGCGATTGCCGACTGCCACGCCGATCTCGAGCGAACCCATGCGGGTCTTGGTCGCTGGCTTCGACTGGAGGAAGCGGCGGATTTCTTGGTCGATGGAGGGTCCGCGCGCCCAGCCCGCAGGCTGACCGCCGCCGCCCATGATATTACCCGGGAAGAGCTCGATGCCGGTGAGCAGGCAACTCATGCCACGCATGTGCGAATCGCCATCGCCGCGGACGAGATTATTCACGCCCTTCAGCGTGAGTATCTTATCCTTGAACGGCGCCAAGGGCTGCAAAATCCGCTTTAGCTTAAAGTTGCTACCCTCGCCTTCGGGCCAGAACTCCGACGGCACCGTGCCGTTCGGCGAGAAGACGAAGATCACCCGCTGCTTGGCTGCAGTCGGCTCAGCGGCCTGGAGGGAGGTCAAGCCACCGAGTAGCGGTAGCGCAGCGGCCGATAGGCCAAGCTTGCGGAGGAAGTCGCGGCGGTTTTGGAGGTTCATAAAGAGTAGGTCAGGTAAGGTTACTTCTGGAGGGCGGCGACCACCGCGACCTCAATCGCAAGGTTGCGCACGTGACAGTGGTCACGACGGAAACGTTCCGTGAGCTGGCTCAGTAGTTCGGGTGAGTAGGCCGTCGTGGGCTGCTTAACCATCGTCTGGAAGAGGTTGCGGACGAAGCCCGTTTGCCCGGCCAGGCTCTCGGCGGCATGGACCGCGACATCGCGCGCGCCCGTGAGGGTTAACTCCGTACCATCGGCGGCGATGTAGGGGGAGACCGTATTTACCGGCTTAGCGTTATCCGTCTCACGAATACGCCCGACAGCATCAAAGCGTTCAAAGCTGAAACCGAGCGGGTTAATCGTGATATGGCACGACTGACAGGCAGGCTTGGCCGTGAGTTCGGTCACCTTCTCCCGCATGGTGAACGAGGGGTCAAACTTGTCGTCCATGAAGGCGATCGCCATGGGCGGCGGCTTCAGCATGCGCCCCAAGATATTACGCGACAGGAAAACACCGCGGTGAATCGGCGAGGTCGACTTGGTGTAGGAGAACGTGGCGAGGAGATACGGGTGCGTGAGGACCCCCGCCCGTTGCGCTGCATCCATCTTGACCGGACGGAACCCGTGGCCATCGGGTAACTTCTGGCCATAGAACTTCGCCAAGCGCTCGTTCATGAGAATAGTGTCGCTCAGGAGGAGCTGGCGGTAGTCCGAGGCCTCCGACCAGACGACCCCCTCAACAAAGAGGTCCAAGGAGGTGCGCAAATCCATCACGACGCCTGGGTCGAAGCCAGGATAGGCGGCTTGGTCCTTGGCGATTTCCGCCCCTTCCTCGACGTGCAACCAATGGTGCAGGAAGTCCCGCAGCTTCGCCTTCGCCCGCGGGTCCTTCTGCATCCGCTGCGCCTGCGCGCGCACCTGCTCGGGCGTCTTTAACGCACCCTGGGCGGCGACCTTCAGGAGGGCTTCATCGGGCAAAGAATCCCACAGGGCCAACGCCAACCGCGTGGCGACGGCGTAATCATCCTGGGTACCAGTGGCGGGATACAGGAAGTGCGGCGAGGAGAGCACGTGCAGAATCGCCCGCCTAGCGGCAATCTCGGGCGTGACTGCGGGTACAAAGATTTTGGCGAGGTCGGCCTTCTGCTCCACCGTGAGCGGACGGCGATAGGCCAACTGAGCGAAGCGCCACGTGAAGGCTTTGAGCTTCTCCGCCCGGTCCGGAGCGGTCGCGGTGGTACCAGCGTATTCGTGCAGGTGCGGAGCCAGTAAAGCGGCAGCTTGGAGGCCTCCCTTGGCGATAGCCTCCGTCCACTCACGGGAAACCGAAACGCCCCGTTCATAGCCCATGCCCGCGTCGTCGGGCGGCAAGGGCACCGAAACGACATCCACGCTCGAAGAGGACTTTGGTGAGAGGTTTTCGGCCGGAATAACCGTCCATGCCCCACCCGGCGGACGCCACTCCAGTTTAATGGAGGCGGTCTTATCCTTGTACTTGAAGAATTCGACTTTCAGCGGGTAGCTGCGGCCACCCAAGAGGAAAACTTGGCCCTGGCCGCTGCGCAGCATCGCCGAACTCACCCAGAGATCGATGAGGGCATTCTTTTCGGAGCCGTTCGCCGACGGATTAACGTAGACGCGGACGCCATTAGGCGTGGTGACACGGAAATCGTATTCACCGGTGTCCGGCACCAAGAGTGAGCCTGACCAATTAATCTTAAACTGTTCCGCCCGCGAGCCGGCGGCCGGCGCCTTCGTACCAAAATCAAAACTGATGACTGGATCGACGCGCTCCAAGAACTTGGCCTCATTCTTATCTGTGTTCGTCGAGTCCCCATCCTTGAGCCCGCGGTAGACCGCCGCTAAGCCACCGGACTCGTGGGTCGAACTGCCGCGCCGGAAAGAGCCGAGGAGATCGGTGACGCTTTCGCGGTACTGCCGTTCGGTCAAGTGGGCAAGCTCGAGGCGCGGTGGGTTATTACGCGCGCGGGCTTCGGCCGAATAAAAGGCGGCGTGAATGTATTGCGCAGAGGCGAGGGCTTCAGCTGTCGATAAGGTGCCGGGGTCGTCCTCGGGCATTTCTCTCGCGATGTATTTTGCGAGGAAGGCGATGGACTTCTCACCGAGAAGCGGTTCATCGGACTTCCCCGCCACGCCCTGCCCCATCGGGCCATGGCAACGGAGGCAGTCTTCGCGGTAGACGACTTCGCCCGAACGCGGGTCGGCGAGGTTCTTCTTATAATAGCGCTGCCCCTGGCGAACGCTGACGGCGATCAACCCAACGGCGCACAGGGCACCGATAATTTTCAGAGCTCGAGCAAGGGGCATGCAGGGGTAAGACCCTTAAGCCCATCGGGAAGTTCCGCTAAATCAAGCCCGCTTCACCGAAGCTAAACCAGCCTTTCCCCGCGGGATCAGCCTCGGGGCGGCCCATGACCACATGGTCCACCAACTCCACCCCCACAACCCGCCCCGCCTCGACCAATTGCCGGGTGACAGTGCGATCAGCCGCACTCGGGGTAGGGTCCCCGCTGGGGTGGTTGTGGGCGACAATGGCGGCCGGGGCCCCGTGGCGCAGCGCTTGCCTAAAAACTTCCCGCGGATGCAGGAGCGCGCTCGTCGCCGTCCCCGAACTGACTTCATGCAGGGCGAGGAGACGGTTGCGGCGGTTGAGGCAGAGAACCCAGCACTTTTCGACGGTGAGGCCAGCCGCCAACGGCTCCATCCGCGCCCAGACCTTTAAGGGCGCGTCTAACTTCTCGCCGGGGTCTTGCGCGCGTTCACGAATCCGCCGCGCCAACTCCATCACCGCGGAAAGTTCCGCCGCCTTGGCCGGACCCAGTCCACGCACCCGCGCGAAGTCCGCAGCCTCCCACGTCGCCATCGTCGCCAAACTACCGGCTTCCTTTAACAACGCCTGCGACACTTGCTGCACGGGGGAGCCCTTCGTCCCCGCACCGATGAGCAAGGCGAAGAGTTCTTCATCCATCAAGGCTCTGGGACCGAGCCGGGCCAATCTTTCACGCGGGCGATCTTCAGGGAGCATCCTCCAAAACAAGCCGCATCCGCAGGCCACTCAAGTGCCCCTGCGCCTCAGGGACTAGGCCTTATGATAACGAGCCAAGGCCTTACCATAGGCTGGGGTGATTTCTTCGAGTGCCGATACGTTCATCCCCAGGTCGTTCAAGAGGCCATCGCGCAGGCCGTAGATCCAGCCATGGACTTGCACCTTCTGCCCCCGTGCCCACGCGTCTTGGACGACGGTGGTGTGGCAGACATTGTAGGCCTGCTCGATGACGTTAAGCTCGCAGAGGGTATCTAATTTCGCCGGACCAAGGACTTTCTCCACCGCCATGACATGCTTATGATGGACGTCGCGAATATGCCGCAGCCAATTGTCAATGAGGCCTAGTTTGCGGCGCTCAAGCGAAGCCTGGACGCCGCCACAACCGTAGTGCCCGCAAACAATGACGTGCTCGACCTGCAGGACATCGACAGCGTACTGCAGCACGGAGAGGCAATTCAGGTCGGTGTGGATGACGAGGTTAGCGACGTTACGGTGCACGAAGAGCTCACCCGGAAGGAGTCCGACGACTTCATTCGCAGGCACCCGGCTGTCCGCACAACCAATCCAGAGGAACTTCGGGCTTTGTTGCTTGGAGAGGGTCTCGAAGAACTCGGGCCGCTTCCGGCGAATGTCCTCTGACCAGTTTAAGTTCTGAGTGAACAATTCACTGATTTTAGGCATGCCTCCGAATTTGCTGAACAACGTAGCGTTGCAAGCCGTTAAAGAAGATTTGTGCTTGTAGGCATGCTTGGAGCTCACACCGCTATACTAACGATTTTAGCCCTTCTGCTCGGCGGGTGCACGGTGGCGTCGAAGCCGACGGCGACTTTCCGCTCGGAAACAGTCTTAAGTGACGGATTCGGCCCCGAATGTCATGCATCCAACCTAGTCAAGCTGCCCGACGGCTCCCTCGCTGCGGCGTGGTTCTCCGGAACCAAGGAAGGGGCGAACGACGTGGTCATCCGCTTCACTCGCCAGCAACCTGGCTCCAGCCAATGGACCCGCCCAGTCACCATCGCGGCCCACCCGGGAGTGCCTTGCTGGAATCCCGTGCTCTTCGTAAGCGCCAATGGCTCCCTCACGCTTTTCTATAAAGCGTCTAAACGGATTCCCGACTGGGAAGGCTGGTTCAGCCAATCAACCGACGGCGGCCTCACCTGGTCCAGTGCCCGCCGCTTACCGGCTGGCTTCCTCGGCCCCATTCGCTGCCACGCGCTCGCTCGCCCCGATGGCTCGGTGCTCTTCGGCAGCAGCACCGAAGCCGCGACTGGGACGAAGCCTTGGCGCGTTCACTTCGAACGCTGCACCCAGCCGGGAGACTGGTCCGCGGTCGCTCACTGGAGTCGGAGCACCCCGGCCGACGACACCCCGCCCCTCAACGCGATTCAACCTGCGCTCGTCGACCACGGAGCGGGTCGACTCGTGGCCTATGCCCGCAGCCGCGAAGGCGTCGTGGCCCGCACTGAATCTTCTGACGACGGTCGTACGTGGTCACCGCTCCGCCCAGCGCAGCCCCGCCAAGCTAATCCGAATTCTGGCCTCGACGCGCTCCTACTCCCCGCCGGCCAAACGGTCCTCGTCCTCAACCCCGGCCCGCAGCGTCTTCAACTCGACGCCGTCCTCCTCGCGGCCGATAGCCACGCCTGGTCTTCCCTGATCCGCATCGATGAGGTCACCAAGGGTGAGGTGTCCTACCCGTCGGCCATCCTCGACTCGGAACAGGGCGTCCCCGTCCTCCGCGTCAGCTATACGCGTAATCGGCGCGAAATTGTCCTGCGCACCTTCACGCTCGGCGGACTGAACCGCTAGCGGCGGATTGCGTTGGGGCCACGGACGGGCTTGGCTGGCGGCATGGATACCGTCTCGCCCCGTACTTTACTGCAGACCATTGGCCTGCTCACGCTCTCCAACCTCTTCATGACGTTCGCCTGGTACGGCCACCTCCGCACCATGAAGGAGAGTGCCTGGTGGGTCGCCGCCTTAGTAAGTTGGGGCATCGCCCTCTTGGAATACCTTATTATGGTCCCAGCGAACCGCATGGGCAACGCCGGCGGTCTCTCGGTGGCCCAATTAAAGGTTATCCAGGAATGCATTACGCTGCTCGTTTTCGTGCCTTTTCTCATCGTTTTCCTGGGTGAAAAGTGGAAATGGGACTATTTATGGGCCTTTTTCTGCGTTCTTGGGGCCGTCTTCTTCGTCTTCCGCCCCGACAAGGGTTGAAACCTCACCCGTGGCGTGGTGTTGTATCTGTATTATGAACCTCTTCGTCCTCGCCCTGCTCGCCGCCGCGACCAACACGCAGCCCGCCAACAACAACGGCAATACGACGACCTCGAAGAACGCGCCGTCGAAGCCGAGCGCGAAGTCGAAGCCGAGCAAGCCGTCGTCACAGACTGATGCGGCAGGTAACGCGGTCCCCGCCGCGGATGGCGCCGCCGCGAAGAAGGAGTCTGCGGACAAGCCCAAGCAGAAGAAGGGCGAAGAAGGCCCCGCTGCACCAGAGGCGGGTAGCCCTGCCTCCCTCGTCGGCAATACCATCGACGCCGCCACGCAGATCGCCAACGAAGCCACCAAAGCGGCCATGGAAGAAATCAAGCGCCTCCAGGGCCTCGGCGGCGATTCGGCCGCCCCCTCCCCAGGTACCGCTAAACTCGTTGAAGCGGGCGTCGCCGGCACGGCTGCCGCCGCCAAGGAAATCAGCAAGGCCAAGAAGAAGCCCGCTCCTGAAGAAGCCGCCACCGAAGCAGAGCCCGCAGCTAAGCCCGATAAAAAGAAGAAGCCTGCCCCCACCGAAGAAGGCGCCAAGGACAGCAAGGCCTTCGGCGTGAAGGTCGAAGGGGCTCCGCAAAAGCAGTAAGCCCTCGCGACGCTCCCTAAAAACCCCGGGTCGCCGGGGTTTTTCTTTGGGTAAGGCTGCTGCAACCATTGCGGCTTAACGGGGTTTTATAAGTACACTCCTATGCGTACCTCCCTCCTCGCTCTCCTCCTCGTTGCCGGCCTCGCCTTCGCGGCCGATGCTCCCGCCACGGCTCCCGTCACGGCTCCCGCCGTCGATCCGACCGCACCGGCTCCTTCGGTCGACCCGACCAAGGCCACGCCTCCAGTAACCGCTCCAGCCGTCGCCCCAGCGGAAACCGAAAAGAAAAAGAAGAAGGGCGAGAAGACGGAAAAGCCTGAGAAGAAGAAAAAGAAGAAGGGTGAAGAAGCTCCGGCCACTCCCGTGACCGCCCCAGCTGCGCCCGTCACGAAGTAATTCGTTCGCCGTATTCACCCCACGAACCCGGCCTCCGCAAGGAGTCCGGGTTTTTTGTGCCTACTCAAAATAGCAGCGTCGAATTTCCGTGATGTCAGGGCAGGCAGCTAATCGCTCCAAGATAACACGCCAATCTTTCTGGTGCGTATTGCCGATGCATAAGGCCTGCCCGTCCCGTCGACCAATGCGGCCGCGCGCGACCAGGGAAACCTTCACACTGGGGTCAAGGCGTTTGATCTCCGCCAAAACCAACGGGTCCGCGGGAACACAGAATTCGTAATCAATCGAGACTAACCCGGACGCAGGTCCGCTCAAGCCGTCCGCCCGAATGCTGTCCAAGGGGAAGCGTATCTTCTCCGAGGCTGGCGCGGGCGCGGTCGCACAAGCCACCAACCCAGCCGTGAGCAGGCAGAGTAGGACGCGGGTGAAACTCATCGCCGAATTATTAGTCGACTAAGATCTCCCGCGGGCTCGAACCGTTCTCCGGGCCGACGTAGCCCTTGTCATGGAGGACATCCATGATGCGGGCCGCGCGGTTGTAGCCCAACTTAAGGCGACGCTGCAGCATCGAGACCGAAGCGCGCCTCGACTCCTTAATAATAGCCCAGCTCTGCGCAACGAGTGGGTCTTCACCATCTTCGCCGCCCGCACCGCCGCCTTCGCCGTCCTCGGCAGCTTCTTGGATGGCTTCGACGACTTCTTGAGCGAACTCGGGTGGGCCATTCTTATCACGGAGATACTCGACGATCGCCGCGACTTCCTGCTCGCCAACAAAGGCACCCTGCACGCGGTTCAGCGTAGCACTACCTGGCGGGACGAAGAGCATGTCACCGCGACCAACCAGGGTCTCGGCGCCGCCGCGGTCCAAGATGGTGCGCGAGTCGATCTGCGAAGAGACTTTGAAGCCAATGCGCGTCGGGAGGTTAGCCTTAATCAGGCCCGTGATGACGTCCGTCGACGGACGTTGGGTAGCGAGGACGAGGTGGATACCCGCCGCCCGGGCGAGCTGGGCGATCCGCGCGACCGAGGTTTCAATGTCCTGCGCCGCCACCATCATCAAGTCGGCCATTTCGTCGATAATACAGACGATGTACGGGAGCTTCTCGTTCGGAATACGGATGCCGTCATCGATCACGGCCTCGGCGGCCTCGCTTACAGCGGCCTGCTCTTCAGGGCTGAGGGGGAGTTCCTCCTGCTTCGGTAGGCCGGCTTCCTTGGCGAGTTTGGAGTTAAAGCCCGTGATGTTCTTCACGCCACACTTAGCGAAGATCTTGTAGCGGCGCTGCATTTCAGCAATGAGCCACTTGAGCGCTGAGGGCACGCGCTTCGGGTCGGTCTCTACCGGGATGAGGAGGTGCGGGAGCTGATTAAAGATCTGTAGTTCGACGACCTTCGGGTCGACCATGATGAAACGGAGGTCCTGGGGGGTGCAGCGGTAGAGGAGCGAAACGATAATCGCGTTAATACAAACAGACTTACCCTGACCCGTCGCACCCGCGATGAGTGCGTGCGGCATCTTGGCGAGGTCCTGGATGACGGGCTTGTTCGTGACGCTATCCACGCCGAGTACGACCGGCAGCTCCATGACGGTCTCCGCCCAAGCCTTGGACTCGATGATTTCGCGGAGGAGAACGTCCTTCCGGTTGCGGTTCGGAATCTCGATACCGACCGTGCCCTTGCCCGGCACGGGCGCGAGGATACGCACGGCTTCGGCTTCCAGATTCATCGCAATATTATTGGAGAGGTTAGCAATCTTCTCCACGCGCACACCGGGAGCGGGCTTAATCTCGTAACGCGTAATCGATGGGCCCTGCTGGATGCCAACGTCGACACCGTTAGTGGGGTCGACGGGGACACACTCCACCTTGAATTGCCTGAGGGTCTCGATGAGATCCTGGGCGCGCTTGCGGAAGTCTTCCGCTGGACCGTTAGCACTAGCCTTGGGCTCGTTCAGGAGGTTGAGCGGGGGGAAAAGGTATTCGCCACGCTTCTTGAGCTGCTGCGAGGCCTTGGCGCGCTCGATCTCCTCGGGCTTCACGATGAGGACCTTGCCCGAGCCGGCGGGCTCCAGTGGCTTAACCGGGGTGCGCGGCTTGGTCGTCGCGGCCTTAGTCTCATCCGCTTCTTCTTCGGAGTCTTCCCCGTCCGCTTCCCCGTCGGCTTCGTCTGCAGGCTTCTGCTCCTTGAGCGGGGTGATGGTGACGTTCTCCGGCTGGATGGTGGCCGGGCCCTTGGCAGCGACTTCCTCGCGCGGCGCGGGCTCAATGTCAGCGTCGTCATCCAGGGGAAGGTCTTCGATCTTCACCATGGGCTTGGCGGCAGCGGAAGGCATCGCGGTGACTTCGGCGCCAGCAATATCCTGCTGCTTCCGGCGAAGTTCGGCCGCCTGCTGCTGCTTGCGTTGGCGTTCGATGGCCTCGCGGGCGGCCGCGGCCTTACGCTCAGCATTCCAAGCGCCTACACCATCACGCATTTCCGTAATCCAAGCGTTGAGGGTGGCCTTCGGGTCATCTGCTAACGCACCGAGCAGGCAGAAGCCATAGGGGAAGGCGAGAATCCACGTGCCATACTCGCCAAGGACTGGCTGGCAGAGCTTGAGATAGATGAAGCCACCGAGAACGCCGCCGGGGCCTTTCGGATCGAAGGTACCCGAAGCATCCGCGCCTAGCCACAGGGTCAACATCGGTGCACCGAAGAGCACGCAGGCGGACATCAAAGCGACCTTCGTCGGCCAGAGGGTATGCGCCCGATTGTTGAGCGCAAACCACGCCGCCGCGTAAAGGAACGCCGGGACGAAGAAGGCGCCGTAGCCGAAGAGGTGAAAAAGCGCGAAGGCCGCGGTCGCCCCGAAGGTGCCGCAGTAATTCTGCGTCTTACTGAGGTCGGTCGTATTCGTGAACAGGCTAGGGAAAAAGTTCTCGTCCGTGACCGAGTGCGAGATGAACGCGATGACGAAGAAGGTCGCGATGAGGCCGAGCACGACCGCAAGGATCGGGCGGCTTTCGCTGGCGGGCGTGGCCAGGGTGGTGGTGCGCTTACGGGCTGGGGCGGGCATGAAAAGTTATTCGCTGAAGAGGTTGCCCTGCGACGTCACGTCGGTGTGGGGCGCCGTCGGGTCGGCGTGAATATGGCGCGGTGGACGGGTCACGCGGGCGGCGAGGGCGCGGGTCCGCTCTTGGGCGAGGCGCTCGACCATACCCGTCAGGGCGTGGCGAATCCACTTCGGGGTGAAGGCAGCATGACCGTAGTCGCACGGGCCGTAGCCGTGCACGCGGCCCGCTTGGAGGAGGGCGTCGTTCTGCGCGAACTCCGCTTCGTTCGTCGGCACGTAGACGGCAAAAGCCTTGCCACCGTTCTTGCGTAAAAGCGAAAAGACCGGGACGTCGCTGGGGCCATCCGCGACGTAAATCATATTCTCAAAAGGCACGCGGCGGTCTTCGGCCTGCACGACGGAATTAACATCGATCTCCGGATTCTTATTCGAGCCTTTATTAATCTCGAAGAGGAAGCGGGTCTTGATGGTGTTATCGACCATCGCGGCGACTTGCGTGATCTCGGTCGGTAGTTCGAGGGCGAGTTCGTCCTGCTTACTGAAGTGGGGCGGCAGCGGGTGCTCGAGAAATTCGCAGCCGTAGATGCCATCGCAGTGCTGGGCGAGCGAAGTGCCGCGGATCATCTCGGCGAGACCCGTGCTGATAACATAATGCTCGAGGCTAACCTCGACGTTATGCTTACGGCCGAGTTCGCGGACAAACTCCTTCAGCGCTGGGAAAAATTCGGGGAGGCCTGGGCAGAGCTCGATTTCGCCGCCCAGCTCGCGGAGCTGGCGATTCGTGAGTCCCTTCATAGGGCCTGACTTCACATAGCTGAGCAGGTGATTCAGGTAGACGGAGTCCTTGGAGGTGCGGATGCCTTTACGGGCATACAAGGCCGGCAACTGATTGGTTTCCTTCCAGAATTGCTCTTCATCGACACCAAAGGCGCGGAAGAGCGGGGTCTGCATGTACCCAGGACAAAGGGTCTTATCAAAGTCCCAAACACAGGAGAGGACGTGGCTGCCGCGGAGGGCGGGTTCCTTGGTCTGCATGCTAAATCGAAAGAGGGTGAAAGGTCGGGCTTGCGGGGAGAGTCCCCAAGCATCCATTAACTAACGGAGGCAGCCCCGCTGTCCAAGCCCGATTCCCGTTCCACCCACCATGGCCGAAGCCCCCCTCAGACCCGACCTTTCAGGCCTCCGCCGTCGCCTAACCGAACTGGAAGGGTTCATGGCCGACCCGGCCACGTTCGGGGATAGCCGCCGGGCCGCCGCCCTCGGGGCCGAACTGCGCTTCACCGGCAAGGCTGTCAAAGCCGATGACCTGCTGACGAGCCTGGAGAAAGAACTCGCCGAAGCCCGCGCCCTCGCCCACGAGGCCGACCCCGAGATGCGCCGGATGGCCGATGATGAAATCCGCCGCCTGACGCCCCTGATTGAGGTCGCCCGCGACCTACTGATTAAGGCGATTGTCCCACCCAACCCCGACGATTCCCGCAATGCGATGGTGGAAATCCGCGCCGGGACCGGGGGCGAAGAGGCCTCCTTGTTCGCTTCTGAACTGCTCCGGGCCTACACGCGCTTCGCCGAACGCAAGGGCTGGAAGTGCGAATTGATGTCCTTGTCCCACTCCGATCTCGGCGGGGTCCGCGAAGCGGTTCTACTCATCGAAGGCGAAGGCGCCACCGCCCTACTCCGCCACGAAGCCGGCGTTCACCGCGTCCAACGCGTCCCCGCCACCGAGGCTTCCGGTCGCGTCCATACTTCCGCCGCCACGGTCGCGGTGCTCGCCGAAGCCGAAGAGGCCGAAGTGGTGCTCAAGCCCGAAGACCTCGACATGTCCGTGGCCCGCGCTTCCGGTGCCGGCGGCCAACACGTTAATAAGACGGAATCTGCGGTGCAAATCATCCACAAGCCGACGGGGCTGATGGTCTACTGCGCCGACGAACGTTCCCAGCTCCGTAACCGCCAAAAGGCCCTCCGCGTGCTGCGTTCACGCCTCCTCGACTTGACCCGCGCCAAGGAACGCGAGGTCCGAGCCGATACCCGCAAGAATATGATCGGTTCGGGCGATCGCTCGGAACGTATCCGGACCTATAATTTTCCGCAGAACCGTATCACCGACCATCGTATCGATCTCACGGTCCACGGGATTGAGCAGGTCCTCGAGGGCGACCTCGACGAATTGGTGAACGCGCTCTACGAAGCTGACCTGCGCTCGCGCGCCGAGGCCATCACTCGGCCTTCAGTGTAAAGGCAGCTTCGGTCTCGGAGACCCGGAAGATGCCCTTCGCGCCATCGCCGTCGTCGAGGCGTCCATCCACAACGAGCAAGGTACGCAGCGAGCTGGTGTCCGGCGTCGAAGGGGTGAAGACCACGGCGGGGATACCTTTGCCGGCCGGGCTATCCGGCGTGAAACTCCAGGTGCCATTAACGGAGGCCTTGTCTAACGACGGTTGCACGACTTTGGTGAAACCGAAGGCGGCGAGGTCGGCCGGGGGAACGCGGAAGTCGAACTTGGCCGGCCACGCACCTTTCTCGAGGCGGTACTGAATGAGCGGCGACCGGGCATCGCGGTAGACGAGGGCCATGCTGTCGGCCTGAAAGTGGTCGCGGAGGATAAATCCAAAGGCAATCAGGAGACCAAGGGAGAGTCCGCCCACGGCCCACATCGCAGCGTGGTACCAAAGCGGCGACGTAGGGGCCAAGAGGATGGTTGGGACTTTAGTTTCGGAGTCGGCCATGGAAAGGGGTGAAGGCTATCTTTGCGGGGTTCGGGCTCCGTTCAAGCCCGGAGCGTTTTGTTTCTTGGATAGGCAAGGGTTTCCGCCTTCGATAGCCCTGCATGGATCCCGCCTACCTCGAACGCTTCGCTGGCGTCGGCCGCCTCTACGGGCTGGCCGGCTTGGAGCGACTGTCGCGTAGCGGCTTCCTCATCGTGGGCCTGGGCGGCGTGGGCTCCTGGACGGCGGAGGCGCTCGCCCGCTCCGGGGTCGGCCACCTGGCGCTCGTCGACGGGGATGCCGTCTGTATTTCTAATACGAACCGGCAGCTGCACGCGGTCGCCGGGGCCGAGGGCCAAGCCAAAACCGAAGCCGTCGCGGCCCGGGCACGCTCCATTAATCCAGGCATCCAGACGACCCTGCACACGCGCTTCTTGTCCCGCTTTAACCCGCATGAGGTCCTCACCGGCTTTGAGGGCGTGGTCATTGATGCGATGGACTCGCTGTCGCCGAAGTGCGGGCTGATCGCCGAAGCGGTGAACCGGAAGCTCCGCGTGGTGACGGTCGGAGGCTGCGCCGGCCGCCTCGATGGGACGCGCCTGAAGGTGACCGACCTCCGTGATTCACGTGATGACCCGCTGATGATGCTGGTGCGCAAGCGGCTGCGTCAAAACTTCGACTTCCCGCGCGGCAAGACGCCGTTTGGGGTGTCGTGCGTGTGGTCCGATGAACCGTTCACGCAGCCGACCGATTGCGCGGGTCTGCCGGGCGGCGAAATCCCCGAGGGGGAAGACCTGCACCCCAACTGCGAATGGGGCTACGGGACGGCGTCCCACGTGGCCGGCGCGTTCGGCCTCGCTGCCGCCGGTGAAGCGCTGCGGCTCGCTTTATTGCCCAAGGAATAAGCGGACAAAGTTCACGCGCGTGAGCTCCGCGGCTTGCTCGGGCCGAAGCTGCCGAGTCCGGGCGAGTTCCTCTAAGTTAACTAAAAG
>Ga0208811_1000015_pt1 | contig 52946 bp, 41 predicted proteins | sample Colrivmet1561A02_FD_187681 | JGI IMG/M metagenome (GOLD analysis project Ga0208811, IMG submission 187681) | Estuarine microbial communities from the Columbia River estuary - metaG 1561A-02 (SPAdes) (version 2) | ecosystem: Environmental > Aquatic > Marine > Intertidal zone > Estuary | place... | reverse complement strand
AAGTTAATATAAAGTTAATATAAAGTTAATATAAAGTTAATATAAAGTTAATATAAAGTTAATATAAAGTTAATATAAAGTTAATATAAAGTTATATATTTATACAATTATAATTTTATAATTAAAATAATAAATATCCAATTAAAGATAAACCCCCCAACTTATTAATACTATTTTTTATATCACTATTTTTATTAGGACTATTTACAGCAGTTGGATAACTGTTTTGTAATGTTTTTGTATTATATTCCACACAAGTTGTAGATACATTATCATCCACCTTATTATCACAAGTTTTATGAGGCAAATTATCATCACCTATATTTACTGCACTCACATTCATCATACAAAAACTCAAAAACATTAACAATCTCTTACTATTTAATAACATTTCTTATAATACATATACATTTTTTATTTTTATATATAACGCGATTAATGAATATTTCATTCACCCAATTAATTTTATTGGTGTTTTTATCCAATCATCATCATAATTATCAATATCTTCAATTTCCCAATTTTTTAATATTAAATTCTTTAATTTTTCCTTTTTCATTATTAATCTATTAACCCTTTCCTCAATAGAATTTTCACCCCCAACTTTCATCCTATATATATTCACCTCTCTCTTTTGACCTATCCTATGCACTCTATCGCTCACCTGTAACATCTTACTATCATTCCACCACATATCTAATAATATTAAATTATTCGCTGATGTTAAATTAATACCCTCTGCACTTGACATTAACGACACATAACATATTTCAACATCTTTTTCATCCTGAAAAATTCTTATTGATCTCTCCCTCTCTTTTAAAGATATATCTCCACGTAATGACACTGTCTTAATATCAGGATATTTTTCTGATACCTTCCCTTGTATTATATCCAACATCTTAACCCATTGACTCACAATCACTATTTTTTCTGATAAAGACCTTTTTTCCTCAATTATCTCTATCAATTTCTTTATCTTTGATGACATCTTCAATTCACACTCTAATATACTCAAATCTTCCTTATTATTAATATTCACTAATTCCACTCTTTCAACACTATCTATGTCACTCCTACATTTAGGACATTTCATAATATCATACTTCATTATTTTTCCCCAACAATCCATACAACATTTATGACCACAAGGTGACGCAATACCATTAGCAATACTATCATAACACACATGACATTCCTCTTCCATATTCAAGGAAGAATTGTAAAATTTTAACATTTCAGTTGCTCTCGATAAAGACTTTGCACAAGATATACGCTTCATTTTTGAAATAACCAACCAAGGATTGTTACAACACTGTTTTAATCTTAATATATACACCAAAATATTATTCGACAACAACCTCCTCATCATACGAGAATTTACATCTGATAAACCAACTAAATTTTTTAATCTCTTTGATAATACACTCATACGAGTCATCGAATAATCCCATAAACTATCATAAAATCCCTTTTCAAAATCTTCCAACTCCACATCCACTTCTATTATCTTCTTTTTACACAATTCCTCAGATAACACTACCGATTTCTTCATCCTAAGAGAATTCAACTTTATCATATCATTCAAATCTTTATACTTGTTTATCACACCAGAAGATAAAAGCATCTTCCAATCTTTCCTAGATTCAACACCAGCTACACCCAAAAAACAAAAATACGCATATATATCATTCACATCATTAAATAAAGGCGTTGCCGTCACAACCCATTTTAAATCAGCATCCAATTTCATCACCGACTTAAATATCTTCCTATTATAATTCCTAATATAATGAGCCTCATCCAATATCACCCTATCATATTTCCAACCAAATATAGAACCCTCTTCAAACTTGTCATCGTTATATTCACGAGTTATAATAGAATAACTCGACAAACAAATAACATAATCACCACTCAACAATCGCTTCCTATTTTTACCAGAATACACCAAAATATTATCATCTGATAATTCTGTATGCTTTTTAATTTCATTCAACCAGTTTGAAATTAAACCCGCAGGACATAATACCAATGTCCTTTTCTTATCATTCATTATCACATTTAAACAACAAATCGTCTTACCCGTACCCGCCTCGTTTAATAATAAACCACCACCATCACTTAACTCCTTTTTTAACATCCAATCAACTGTATCTTTTTGAAACACTTTTAATTGCGATTTCATTAATAGCACGTGTATATTTCAACTTTTCGAAAAAAAAATCAATTTTTTATTTTACAACACTGGTGAAATTTCTATCAATAACCACAATTATCGAAGTACAATTCCCCCCCCCCCTTATTTCATATAACTAAAAAATATTCAAAGATACAAATTGGATCCTATTCAACAATCAAGACAATAAAGATTCATTTTTAATTAAAAAAAAAAGTAAACATGAAGGAACTTTGGTTGAAAAAATTTTTATTTGTGAATATAAATGTTCCTTTTTTAATACATTTACTTAAACAAATTGATTGTAAACTAGAGCGTTTGGTGCTCCATTCAATGCGCCAGTGATTTTACCAACAGTAGCTTTACTCTTTATAAAATCAGTGACTTGTTGGGCCGTGGTAAAAGCATAATCAGCCAAAGCCAAAGCAACAACTCCGGCAACATGTGGTGCAGCCATCGAGGTTCCAGAAATAGTATTGGTTGCAGTATTCGATGTGCTCCAAGCTGATTGAATGCCGACTCCTGGGGCAAAAATATCAACACAAGTTCCCCAGTTCGAAAATGAAGCAATGGTGTCATTGCTAGCAGAGGCTCCCACTGTAATTCCAGAAGGTGCTCGAGCTGGACTAGAAGTACAAGCATCTACATTTGAATTACCGGCTGCAAGAACCATGACCATACCCGCAGCTGTTGCGGAAGCCACCGCATTATCCATTGCAGTGGAAATACCACCGCCTAGAGATAAATTAGCAACAGAAATTAATTTTGGGCTTGCCTTTTGTGTCATTCGATTAACTGCCCAATTAATACCAGAAATAATTCCAGATGTAGAACCAGATCCAGAGGAACTCAAGACCTTGACTGCAATCAATGTGGATCTTTTAGCAACACCAAAAGTGGAGGCGCCAATTGTTCCAGCAACATGAGTACCATGGCCATTACCATCCGAATTTGAACCACCAACAAAATTGGCTCCGAAAAAAGCTCTTCCACCGAATTGAGTATGAGATGTTCGAATACCTGTATCAATTACATAAGCGTCAATGCCCACACCTGCAGAATCAGGAAACGTATAATAAGGAGATGAATTTAAATCGCGGCTGGAGATTCGACGTAGACCCCAAACAGGATTCGTCTGGGTCGCAGAAAGAGAGACTTCTTTGTCTTGTTCAATATCCAAAACATTACTGTTCTTCAAATCATTCATGGTGATATTAAGACCTGCAGGAATTTTAATAGCTACACCTCTGAAAGAACCGATGGAATATTTTCCAAGTTGACCAGGGGGAACAAACTGTGTGCTAAAAGATCCAACAATACGAGAATTGGTCCCAACTCGAGAATTTGTATGAGCAGCTCTTACTTTGTCAGTTACAAAAGTCATGAAACTTGAAGCCAAGGAATCAATGGTTTCAGGTCCCTCTTTGAAAGAGACAATATATTGATTTGGGATTACTTTTTGACCAAAAGCAGCATTCAAAACAACCAAAAACGTAACAAATGAAATCATCCAAACTGATGTGTATATTTCAACTTTTAAAAAAAAATCAATTTTTTACTTTGAAACCTTTCCAACGTTGTATTAAAGTAACCGAATGAATTCTGTAAATAAAGCTTATTAATCTAGAATGTCCCGGCATATAACATTTAATAATTCCTAAGATATTAATTATTATAAAAATAATATATCAAATAAATATTAATTAATATTATAATTTTATATATATTTAATTCATTCGACAATAATTTACGATTTAAATACGTATCTGCTCCAATCAATAAATGAACTATAACCCCTAAAGGCACTATACTTGCATAATACATACCACTATTCTTTATATATTCGGGTACAAAAAAATCAATTATCATATATGCAACAATAAAACTAATCACTAAATCAAACAAGGCAATACCTTGTGCCTTATTGTTAAAAAATGGGAATTTTTCTATATCGATTCTGTAATCTCTTAATGACATATATGTATATAATACATTATATATTTTTTATACATAATTCTATTTACAATTTAAAAAAAAATGTAACTATATAACATATGTCCCAATTAGAGAAACTTAGTGGTAATGAGGTGTATACAGGATGGATATATGTTATAAAAAATACTATAAATAATAAAATATACATTGGACAAACATCAAAAAATTTATATATTAGATTTAAACAACACAAAAGAGATTGTGAAAAGAATTTTCACAATATGTTAATTCATAAAGCTATGAACAAATACGGAACTGAAAATTTTTTAATACGTCCTGTTGATATTATAAAATGTGTCACTTTAACAGATTTTAAAAAAGAGTTAAATAAACTAGAAATGTATTATATCAACATATTTAAAACAACAAATAAAGATATAGGATATAATCTTACAAATGGAGGAGGTGGATGTACAGGTAGAATCCTTAGTGAAACTACTAAGAAAAAAATTTCAGATTCAAAAATCGGAGAAAAAAATCCAATGTATGGTAAAAAATGGTCAAGTGCTAAAAGAATACAAATGAAAAATTTGATGACAGGTGAGAATAATCATAATTATGGAAAACCTTTATCTGAAAAAACAAAACAAAAATTAAGTAATGCTTTAAAAAATAGAGAAATAAGCATAGAAACTAGAAAAAAAATAAGTGAATCAATGATAGGTATAAAAAAGACAGATGAAATGCGTAAAAAATTATCCGAATCAAAAAAGGGAACAACATTATCTGAACAGACAAAACAAAAAATTAAAAATACGCGTTTAACTGGATCCGATAATCCAAAATCTAAACGTGTAGGTCAATATGATTTCGATAATAATTTAATCAATGTTTTTTTTTCAATGTCTGATGCTGCAAGAGAGTGTAAAACATTTCATTCTAGTATTTCAGCTTGTTGTAATGGTAAAAAACAAACAAGTGGTGGTTTTAAATGGAAATATATATTAGAATGATTTACAATATTATTAAATGAATTGATCATTTAACAACTTTGTTAAATGATCAATTTTTTCATTTTTAGTAGGTGTATGTACCAAATATAAAATAAAAAAGACATTGTGGATGTTTGAAGAATTTAAACATACGAATATATAATAGTAATATGACATTACCCGTTGAATTATTATTAAAGATATATGATTATTCTGATTCAGAAACGAGAATAAAGATGAACAGAATTTTTAAATGGTCATATTATGATAAGAACCCATTCCATAATAATCAGATTAAAAGTAATATACATTTTAGAACACTTGTTATGGGAACAACATTTACAAAATTTGCAATTTACAAAGGTATGACGATTATATTACCTTATGAGTAAATGTATATATTAATTATTTATTATATACACTTTAATACTAAATTATTTTTTTGGAGACTCGGATTCTATTATAGATAAAACATCTTGTTTCATCACTTCTGGAAACTCTAATTTACTAAAAAGATCGGCACTTTTTGCTATTACATCCTTTCCAAATTTTTTAATAATATACTCGTAAAACATATCTGATACCTTGACTATACTATATATAATCGTATACATTAAATCAAATACCTGACATTTATATATATCATCAACACACTTCTTCTGTGTAATACCAATCCACTTTAATATATCCTTTATCTCTGATATTACAACACTCGATTTTGAATCTGGATCATTTTGTAATAATTTTTCCATATTTATCAATGCCTTTTCTGATCTCGTTGTATATTTTGTCTTGTGATAATGAGTTAATAAATCTGACATATTCTCTATAAACGATATAAAATACATATACGGCTTAGATAAATTTATTTGATCCTTGTTCAAACATAACTGTTGATTTATCACTACATCCAAAAATGCACCTGATGTCAAATACGTCTCTGAACCATTGTAATTCACAAAACTTATAAAATTACTCGTCAAATAATCACCCTTACCAATCTTAGAATTTCGTGACATATATTCATCATATTTATCAACAATATTCTTGTAATTATCAACGTTTGATTTATACATATTCACAAAACCCAAAGCCTTGTCGAAAAATATATTTTTTTCTAATTTGTCCTCCAAATAACTATACATCTTTTCATATAATTTATCATCCTGTTTTAATATAAAACTCATCTTTAATAATAACTTTATATAAGACCATATCATCTGAGATACATCCATATCCAAAGACCCCTCTATAGATATATAATTCACAGTCCCTTTTTCATCTCGATTACATTTATGTTCCATTTTAAAAACCTCTTTATCTCGTTTACTTTTTGTAAATGACACACCATATACATTTGTATCAAATAATCCCTCCGAATCATCATTAAATATATTCTCTATTACCTTTATAAACTTCTTTATTATATATCCACATATCTCATATAAACTATCAACCGATATATCATAATCCGATGTCAGTTTTGTAGACCCTACACTCAATGCTACTATATCATCCGTATTATACAAACTCTTTGCACGTGTTATTACATCATACAATATAGAATCAACTATTGCCTTTCTAAAATACCAAAACAAAACTTTTACTAATGTCAATAAATCATACTCTTTACCAAATATCTCAACTATTTCACTCTTCGTTTCCTTATTTAAATCATTTAAATGATGCATTTTTAATTGTTTTATATTGTTCCAAGACAATCTACGATTCGTATTCAATAAATAATATACGTTACCACGTTTTTTTAATAAACCCCGCTTCACAAACAAATCGATAGTCTTTTGAGCTAATAAAGTCTTCATATACTTCTGATCTTCACCTCGAAACTTCTTTTTAAAATCATCAGATAAATCATCCATTCTTATCTCCTTGCAAACACCTTTGTTTTTATAATTTTTATACAACTTGGATCCACCTATTTCATCTATTTTGACGTCCTCTACACAATTAGAACACTCGTATAACACATACCTAATAAACTCGTCCAATGATTCTATATCATCAACACTATCACCTACAAATAAGTTAGCCAATGATACTTTCGATACAGGTTTAGTATCCAAACCCCCACCAGACTTATCCTCATCCTTATTAAAATAATTATTAATTCGCACACATAATAATTCCTTAGAAGATTTGTCCTTTGACGTTAATTTTATATCAAGGTCTTTACATATTTTTAAAAGATCTTCCTTTGTCCACCCACCTAAACCTTTCTTACATAATTTTTTTTGAAAATCTTGTTTTGTAAATTTCTTCAATTCAGCTGGTTTTTTCAATTTCAACACCAGTTTTGGAAATTTTAATATCTCATCTGATATTGACTTTTCATCTTTTGCCAATTTAGATAATTCTACGCTATCACTTACCTCTGGTTCTTGTTCTTTTTTACTTAATCTTAAAATGATCTTTGGTGCTTTTGGTGGCTTTGGTATTTCACTTACGCTATCACTTACGCTATCACTCACGCTATCACTCACGTCACTTACGCTATCACTTACGCTATCACTTACGCTATCACTCACGCTATCACTCACGTCACTTACGCTATCACTTACGCTATCACTCACGTCACTTACGCTATCACTCACGCTATCACTTACGCTATCACTTACGCTATCACTTACGCTATCACTTACGCTATCACTTACGCTATCACTTACGCTATCACTCACGCTTACCTCAGGTTCTTGTTCTTTTTTATTTAATCTTAAAATGATCTTTGGTATTTTTGGTGGCTTTGGTATTTCAATATCACTTACCTCATGTTCTTGTTCTTCTTTTTTACTTAATCTTAAAATGATCTTTGGTATCTTTGGTATCGCCTTTTTTTCAACAATTGGATACTTGTCACCATATTTTGCAACAAAATCCTGTAATAAATCAACCTCTTCTTGACTAAACAACATTTCTTCTTGACTACCCAAAACCCTCCTAACCTTATCCATCAATGTCTTCATCTTACAATTGTTATCTTTACAAGTATCATCAAAACTTTCATCAATAGTCCTTGTCAATATATTAGATATCTTATCCATTAAAGTCATCCTTTTCTCTGCACCCTCTCTTTTCTCTGATAATAACATCTTTTCTGATTCTACCTCAATCAAACGCTCTTGCTTTTTCTTCTTATTGTACTCTATTAATTTAGCTATATCATTCAAAAAATTATTTACAAAATCATTCAAACGTACATATTTATGCATCATCTCATACTCTGATTCACTTACAGTTTTATTAACGCCATTAATAACATCTTGTATTACATCTAATGCTGCTTGTAACACATCTATATCTAATTTATTTTCAACGTGTTCACCTAAAAATAACACAACTTTATTTCTCAAATCACGCAATACTAAAGGTGATTTTTCTACATTGTTTCTAATAAACTCATATACTTTTTTAGTTAAGGGACTTCCACTCGATGATTCTATTTTTTTACTTATTATATTTTTCCAATCCTCTATCCTCTCTCTATAAACAGGACCCCATAATATATTTCTAGATATATCAGAATCACCTATAACCATACCACTCACTAATTCTTCTGGTAATATAAAACTCTTCTTAATATATGTCGATTCCTTTCTAGGAACTAATTCATATTTAAATTCTGTCTTTTTAACATCAAGTTCAATCATTATACCAAGCATCTCTTGAATTAATCTATTAAAACATCCAAATAACATCTTTACTCTGTCAAAATCCAATTTCGTACGTTTTAACTCTTTACACACAAAAACTTCCGGTAATTCAACCAACACTGATCTCGCAACAGAACCTGTAAAATAACGCTTGTTATATAATTTACTTATATACATAGATTTACCACCAAATTCACCTAATACAACCAATTCATATGCAACCAAGCACGCTATTATCAGTTGAAGATCTATAGATGAAGAATATATATAGAAATTTTCACCAGAATCCATAATGCTCTTGTCAAATCTACCCAATACATCATCAACCTTTTCAACCAAATTAAATATATTTAATATATTTTCATCCAAATCAATAGAACGCAACACATTTTTTATTAAACTAACATATTTCTGTTGTTTATCAGACCAACCCTTGAACGCCTTAGATACACGTTCAACATCTCTAAACGTAAACGTCTCTTTACCTTCTGTATCTTCTATATCTTCTGTGTCCTCTACTGTGTCTCGTGTGTCTCGTGTGTCTCGTGTGTCTCCTTGTAAACCAAAACGATCTATATCTCTTTCATCAAACTCAATATCTTCTTGGTCTTGTTGATCCTGGTCGCCTTGACGATCTAGGTCGTCTTGTAGATATAGGTCGTCTTGTAGATAATCTTCTTCATCTAATACAGAACCAAAACTAAATCCTGGCATCATATCTCTTATTTCGTCCTTTGATATTTTAATCATTTCATTACTATCTAATGTATATCCAATAAAGACCTCAGTGTCTTTATCAACTTTTGTTACATTAAAATATTTACCATTTTTTAATAACAAGTCCTTGTAAAAAATAATATCTTCATCAACTGTTAAAGGCATATCATCCATAATAACTCCAACTCTCTTTTTATATATATTTCTTATAACACCCTGAATACCATTTAATGGACCATTCGTTATTTCAACTAAATCACCTTCAATACGAATAACATCACTTTCATCTAAGAAAGCAACTTTTTTACAACTACCCAAATACATATTGTTACCTAAATTAGTTAATATAACACAATTATCTATAATATCACCTTTGTTCAATTCTGTATATGATACAATATTTTCATTCACACTAACCTCTAGTTCTAATTTACCAGGTATTGTATATTTTATATCAACTTCTTTACCCTTGTATACACCACTCCTCAAAATACCATACTTAGAATGACGAAATACAGTATTTTTATCTGTAACCCTTCTATCAATTTCAACAAGTTTGTCTTCAAGTTTGTCTTCAAGTTTGTCTTCAAGTTTGTCTTCAAGTTTGTCTTCAAGTTCAAAATCACCTTCTATTTCTCTTATTAAATCATTAAACTCATCATCATCACTTGACGAATCACTTTTATCTTGATTCTCACGATTTAATATAGCTTCAGACAATAACTTATCCAAATCTTCTATATTCATTCTTTTTATTAATATTCAATAAAAAAAATAACATAAAATGCACCTTATACATTAATAAGTAAAGGCGTATTAAAGTTAAAGGCGTATTAAAGTTAAATGTGTATTAAAGTTAAATGTGTATATTATTATATTATTATATTATTTTGTGTATATGTTATATTATTTTAGTTAATTATACATTAACAGTTAATTTGACTATTTTGTTTGACAAATCTTCATAATCATCTCCACAAGATCTCTTTAAACAAATAGATTCTCTTCTCTTCATCAAAGATTCTTTTTCTTCCATAATCGTCTGTAAACTATTACTCTTCTCCATCTTTTTCTTTTCAACAAATATCTTTAATTTACCTGAAAAAATATCAAATGCCTTTTTCAACTCTCTAAATTTTAATTTATCCAATTTATCATCAGAATTTTCCAATCGCTTTAATACAAAAGGAGCATTATCAATGTTATCTATAACAAATTTATAAATAAGTTTTGAAAGATCCTTATCTTCTTTCTCTAAACGATCATTCAATGAACTCTTCAATTTTCTTATTAATTTTTGAGACTCTGGACCCCAAATAATCTTATTTGCCGTATCTACTTGTCTATCATTTACAATATCTTCAGTTGTTAAAAAATATTTAGGATATTGTCTGATAGTATTCGGTTTAGAAATAGGAATCCATTCCAGTTTACAATCATCAATACTAAAACATACTTTACCAAACCAATGATTCAATAATGTAAAACAACGTTCCATCATATCCTTTATAATGTCTGCATACTTTCCATTTTTATACAACATCTTCAAGTTTTTCTTGTCTTCACGTGAAGTCTCTATTAATTTCCAACAACTAGTTTCATCAAGATTTTCATACACATTAGTATAAACACTATCCATTATAGACGACTTTGTCATATAACCAGAATCATACAACTTAGAAACATATTTTCTAAAATCATAAATAGTCACATTATAACCATTCTTTATCATTTCATATATATACAAGCAAGCAACCAAATATTTAACATCTGTACTTTTCCATTCCAAAACAGAAATCTTTTCTAATTCGGATTTTAAAGTATTAACTGCATCAACAACTTTGTCCAACAATCCATATTTCTCATTTGTCTCTCCTATTATCGCACTACACTTTTCAATCATCTTCATATACTCTTTTTCATCTTTGGAAAATTTTTTATCCGAAAATCCAGATCTCTCAAAATCCTTGAACGTTTCTTTCATTTGACCTTCATTCGAATCAAACACATAATCATCAACATTTTCTCTATCATTATCATTATCGTGATCCCCATAGTCATCGTTTGAATTATCAATGTCATCGACATCATCACCGTTATCATCTGAATTGCAAGGCAAAATTTCATTTTCATCATATAATACTTGTGAATTATTATCTAAATTATACTTTTTAGTATTGGTATCGGTATTGTAAATAACCATAAAACCTGACATAGCCATATCAATATCATCGGCCTTTATAATTGTTTCCGCATAAGTTGTTCCAATCTTTTCAACACCGGAAATACAATCATCATACCATTCCTTTACCTCAAAATAATTACCATTCTTTAATAATAAATCCTTGTAAAATACATCCGATACATAAATTTTTCTCTGTGTATAATAACCATTTACATATATGTAATGATTATGTATCACTTTACATAAAGCATTTATACTTACTTCTAATGAAGCTTCCTGAATATCAACCAATTCACCTTCAGAATTTTTGTAAATACCACTTTTTACTTTTACTCTCTTACCATCAATCTTCACCATCGATTTACTTACACTCAAAAATTTTTCATTCACTACAAGATATTGTTCAGGAATTTCCAAGCATACTTTACCATACTTTGCAAAATAATCAACTTCACTTTTTTCTGAACGTTTACAAACCATATAATATTCATCAAAACATTCATTCTTCATCACCAAATTTTTTTCTCCATACATATTATAAATTTTATCAGTCAACAAACCATCTGAAAGCATTTTCATAACAGCATTAACATCATTCTTTGACATATTAATATCCATCATTACAACTTCGTACGATGTATCATATACCTTTAAAATCTGACCAACTCTTTGAACTTTACCATTCATAAAAAATACAAATCTTACAAAATGATCCATCGGTAAATTAATTTCTTGTACAGTCTCACCTTCAATTAACACCTTGTACAAAACATCAATTTTAGATACTATTTTATCACCATTCAAATTTAATTTGTCACCAATTTTCTTGTCCTTGTAATCTTTAATAAACACATAAGAATAATTCTTTAACATAAGATTTACCTTTTCAGGCAAACACTCGTACACAAAACCATCATAACCTTTGTATTCACCAGTCTTCATTACAACATTAATACCGTGCACAAAACCATTTTTTTTAATAATTTTTTGAGTTTTTACATTTTTTTGAGTTTTTACATTTTTTTCTGTTTTTACATTTTTAATTGCTTTAGAGTTGTTGTCATTGTTGTTGCGATTGTCATTGACATTGTCATTAATGTTAATGGATGCGAATTGTTGTAAAAAGTTAAAAGACATTTGTTTTCTTACAAACTCGAAAAAAAATTCAATTTTTTATTTAGTCTAGGTCACAAATTCAGATACAGTGTATTTTCTAGTCGTAATTCCCATAATTCATCATAAGATACATATTTCTGTTCTAAATCATAGGTTGTTTTGTTTATATTTATCAATGTACATTCAGCGTCAGTGCCAGTGCCAGTGCCAGTGTCAGTCTTCAACATATTAAACGTCTTATTCCAATAAGATTTCATTTTGTCATATCTATATCTAAAGTAATCTAATGTTAAATAATAATTCATTTAATCTATATTTTTATTTTAATTTTGTAAAATTTATCTATTTTATAAAATTCATCTATTTTTAATCTGTTCTCTTTCCACAAAATATATACTCGATAATATTCTTTGGTTGTTTTTCATCACTATTCTTATTTGACTTGAATCTTTGATACTGTTTCTCATAACATTTTACATCATTCCAACCTGCATTTTCTAATAATTCCATCATATCACTCTTTGATACAACACTCTCAGATGAATAACTTATAAATATATATCTTGATCTAATTTTTGATAAAACAACCTTGAACTCATCAAACGCATCGCGTTTTGAACAAAACTTTGATTTTGTATCTACCAATTCTCTTAATCCCGTCTTACCCTTTATCTTTGGATTATCATAACGACTAATTGTCTCTAATAAATGATAATTATCGTGATAACTTCTATTTGCAACATAAGGAGGATCCATATAAACAACTTCATAATCGGAAAAATCTTTACTATTTAACAAATCACTAATATTACTATTATAACATTCGTGTTGTATATCATCATCCACTAAAGATTCAACAAGACTCCAGTTTAAAACTATATTTTTCAAAGCAACTTTCTTGTATTTTTTTAAATACGCACCATACACACTAGCAATATTACTCACAGATGATACCGCATATAATAACAATTTTAACAATAAACGATACTCTTTATCATTCAAATCACCCCTTTCTCGTAAACGATTTATATGTTTCCTTATATAATCCGTCTTATAACCATTCATCTTTGTTAAATATAACCTATAATCTGGACCAGCTTCTGTATAATTGCTATATATAAAATAACTACCTGTGTCTAGATTGTCTACATTTGGCAAATCAATTTCTTGTACCTTAGATAATTCATCATTTAAACCATCAACAATCTTTTTTAACTTTTGTATATCCATTCCATTTTTTGACCAAACAGATGATACCACATAAGCATAATTTTGAATGTCATTAGTTAAAATTTTATTACAACCACCTTTTAATACATCAAATGATACAACACCTGTACCACTACATATATCAGCAAAACTAGTAACATCTTTATAACTACTCTTATTAGTATAATCACATACTGTATCTTTTATAAAGTCCAACAACTTCATCTTACTACCCAAATAATTAAAACTCTGAAAACATAACTTTTTTTTCGTATTCTTTTCTTTCGTATTCTTTTCTTTCGTATTCTTTTCTTTCGTATTCTTTTCTTTTGTATTCTTTTCTTTCGTATTCTGTTCTTTTGTATTCTTTTCTTTCGTATTCTGTTCTTTCGTATTCTTTTCTTTCATATTCTTTTCTACTGTAAAAGAGTATTTCGTTTTTAAATTATAAACGTCCACAGATAAATTTTCAATATAACCACTCTTTATCATTTCAACTAATGTATCAACATTAAAACGAAACTTTACACAATTCCTATTTTTATGAATCTGTAACTCTCCAATAGATAAACGCTTTTCATTTAAGTTTAGCTCATTAACATATACTGTATTCGACTCGTTCCAATCACATAATAACTTTGACGTAGATAAAAACAACTCATTCGTAAATTTAATATCACCTCGCCTTCTAATTATATACACAATCCCTTTATCAAATTTATATATAATCGTCATATCACAACAAAAACAATTTACTAAATAATTTGTTAACATATCTATCTTATTATCCATAAAATAATTCTTAAATGTTTCAATTTTATCAAAATGTTTACCCAATTTTGACGATAAACTATTTAAGCTACATTGTCCTATATGCTGAGGACATATACGATTCCCTTTCATTAACGTTTTTACAGAAATCGTAGTATTATTCTCACTATTCACAAAATCATATGTCGTATTTAAATTTCCAACGTGTTGTAATTTCATCTTTTTTAACACCGGACCAACTGTTTCAGATATATCATTAACAACATCACCTGGTAAACTATCATATTTTCTTTTTGTATTAAAAGGTATTTTTACTATATCACACATTGCTCTTTCTACCAAAATACCAAGTTGTTCTGTGTTATTAAACCTATGAGTATACTTCAATACATTCATAATCAGTGTCTTCTAAAAACTAAAAAAATTATTTATTTTTTTATTAAATACAACTTTACATTAATGAATGAATTTACTATTTACTTTTTTATTAAAAAAATACAACATCCATTCCAAACTCCATCTTTATTTTCATCTACCTGATCATACAACTCCCATTTTTTTATTACATTTGCATTAACTGCATCAAGACCTTGCATTGTACCCTTTTTAACATCATCCCATTTCCAATCATCTATTACTATAATACACGTATCTGATAAATATTCCCAAAAAGTAATAATTGCCTTTTTATGATCCTCTATATTATGAGACCCATCGTAAATAAATATATTATACGATTTATACTGTAAACTCGTTTTTAGACGAAAACAATTTTCATTAATTATTTGTAACTTGTAATCAGGTAAATATTTTGATATGTTTTTATTAAATTCAAAACACGGAGATCCAAATTCAGACCAATTATCTATAACTGAAACGTTTACCTTGTTATTATAAAGTGCAGCTATTGTAGATGCCCCCTTCCAACAACCTATTTCTAAAAGATTACAATCATTCAACGAACATAAATTATTATACAAGTGTCTAGTAATTTCACCACACATACCAGGTATATTTAACACTTTTTGTGTACATTTACTTTGTTTCACGTATGCACTCTGAATACACTGATTAATAAAACCACTGTCCATCTTTACTTAAAATATAAATTCAAAAAAAATTATTGGATTTATATTTATATGATTACGATTGAGAAACTGTATTACCATCAAAACAATATGATTTTTCACCAAATTTCAAACATAATTTACTATCATTCTTCATAATAGAGTAACCTCCTATACTTAATCCATTACTTGCATCTGGTACCTTACACATCTGACCATCTGCACACCAAACATATTCCTTCTTTAAATCAGCGAACTTTGTATCTACTTCTTGTTTTGTGTAAGCCGTAGCGAACTTTGTATCTACTTCTTGTTTTGTGTAAGCCGTAGCTAATTTAGCATCTACTTCTTGTTTTGTGTAAGCCGTAGCTAATTTAGCATCTACTTCTTGTTTTGTGTAAGCCGTAGCGAACTTTGTATCTACTTCTTGTTTTGTGTAAGCCGTGTTTAAATTTTTTATTATATCATCTACTTCTTGTTTTGTGTAAGCCGTGTTTAAATTTTTTATTATATCATCAACCTCTTTTTTTGTATATATATCAGATTTCTTATAAACCGCATCAGAAGAAACTAAATTACCCATTGTATATATATATATATATATATATATATTTAAAAAAAACAAAAAAATATTTAATAAAAATTAACCTCCACTTTTCCTTATTTGTCTATTTTACCTACAAATATTTCTTCCATTTTTCACTATATACATTATCTTTTGCTTTTACAATACCTCCAGATGTAAGAATCATCGAGTCAGCATCACCATTTCCATCATTGAATATTTTCCTAAATATTAAAGCTTTGTTATTACGATCACCTTCCCACCAATCACCTTGGATTTGCCATCGATTATCACCATCACCTAGTGTAATGGTTTGACTTGGAATATTACCCGCTTTTAGACTATTAACCTCAGCACGAAGTGCATTGTTCTGAGTAATGACATTTCTAATGTCATTGAAATTTATACAGTCTTTATTATCTCTATTACAAATATTGGTTGCGTTAACATTAGTTGCATTAAGATCAGTTGCTGTAAGCTTTTTTGTTGTTATACTACCATCTTTGTAAAAAATTGTAGCATTAGGCCAATTCCAATCATTTTTAGCGTCAGTTGATGGAGCAATATACATCTCTGTACGACCATCATCTGGCGTGTGGAAAATCCACTTATTTGTAGGACCATTGAACCACAAATCGTTACTCACAAACGCATTTGCTATTTGTGTATTGCCAGTTGCTGTTATATCAGTTGCTTCTAAATTACCTTTTACTTTTACATTTCCTGTTTTCCCTTGTACAGCAAAAAGTTTATTCCAACCACTGCTCATAATACCCCATTCACCCATTTCTTGAATATGCGTACCAAGAACTGGACCTGTTGAATTACCAAATGCTTTTTTATCATTTGGAACCAGTCCCATACCTGTCCAAGTACCACTATCACCTTTACCAAAAGATAAACTGTAAATATTTGAATCTTTTGGATCGTTTGTACTACCAATTTGAACAGCTGAATTCCAATTATCTGGTTTTGTTGCTATCAAAGTTCCATTTGCATCAGTTTGTGCTATTATCCTCCAAGGACTCCAAGTATTTTCATCAATAGATTGTCTATAATATGCATTTTCACCATATGCAATTTGAACAACTGGACCACCAGATGCGTCTTTCCAACTTACAATAGTTTCAAGATAATTATACTCTTGTTTAGAAGGTGTTCCAATTACCGTTTTTGTTTTTAATTCGAAATATTTATTAACACCTTTAGCTCTATAAAATGATGGTGGTGAATTGGCAGATCTAGTATCATCAATTTGTACACCACCTTTATCACCTTTATCACCTTTGTCACCTTTTAGTATATCAGTCTTTTTTGCGTAACTAGTTAAAGTATTTGTTATATCAGTGTTTTTTGCATAACTAGCTAAAGTACTTGTTAAAGCGTAATCTCCTTTTGGTTGAAAACGAGTATCACTTTCAGTTTTATTATACACATCTGCTTTTGCATATACACCTCCTACAACTGCGTAATCACCCTTTGGTTGAAAACGAGTATCACTTTCAGTTTTATTATACACATCTGCTTTTGCGTATACACCTCCTACAACTGCGTAATCACCCTTTGGTTGGTAACCAGCTAACGCAGTTGTTAAAGCATACTCTCCTTTGGGTTGAAATCGAGTATCACTTTCAGTTTTATTATACACATCTGCTTTTGCATATACACCTCCTACAACTGCGTAATCACCCTTTGGTTGGTAACCAGCTAACGCAGTTGTTAAAGCATACTCTCCTTTGGGTTGAAATCGAGTATCACTTTCAGTTTTATTATACACATCTGCTTTTGCATATACACCTCCTACAACTGCGTAATCTCCCTTTGGTTGGTAACCAGCTAACGCAGTTGTTAAAGCGTAATCACCCTTTGGTTGGTAATCACCCTTTGGTTGGTAATCACCCTTTGGTTGGTAATCACCCTTTGGTTGGTAATCACCCTTTGGTTGGTAACCATCTAAAGCGCTTTTTAAAGCGTAATTACCCAACGCAGTTGTTAAAGCGTAATCACCCTTTGGTTGGTAACCATCTAAAGCGCTTTTTAAAGCGTAATCACCCTTTGGTTGGTAATCTCCCTTTGGTTGGTAACCATCTAAAGCGCTTTTTAAAGCGTAATCACCCTTTGGTTGGTAACCATCTAAAGCGCTTTTTAAAGCGTAATCACCCTTCTCTTGGTAACCAGCTAAAGCAGTTGTTAAAGCATACTCTCCTTTGGGTTGAAATCGAGTATCACTTTCAGTTTTATTATATACATCTGCTTTTACATATACACCTTCTACAACAGCGTAATCACCCTTTGGTTGGTACTCACCTTTAGGTTGAAATCGAGTATCACTTTCTTTTTTTGTATATATATCAGATTTTTTAGTAAACAAAGTTTCAGTATCTTGTTTATTATAAACTGCTTCAGAAGAAACTAAGTTACCCATTGTGTTTTATTAATAACAAATAAAAAAAAATATTATTATTAGTAAATATTCTAATATCCTTTAACAAATTATGAAAGATTATTAAATCCGTAAATCGTAAATATCATCTAAATGTTACTCACCTTTTCTAACCTTTTTTTCATCTGTTTTTTTTCTTTCATCTCATCTAATACATAGCTAGCAAGACTATTAATACTACTTTGTTTCATTGTTTGAATAAATCCTAAATCCTTTTCGGATCGTTCAATTTGTTGTTGCAAATATCGTTTATCAAAAAAGTTTGATACTGGAATAGCTAACACACCTATTTTTTCATCTTCGTCAAAATATTGCGTGTATTCTATGGTTTTATCTTTTGATAAAATATCTAATAATTTCTGCAAATTAGAATTTAATCCATTTTCATTTTCAGAAAACGTTTTTTCATTTTCAGAAGAACCTTTTGCATCTAAACTACCACCTTTTGCATCTAAAGCTTTAGATACACCTTTGTTGACTTGAGGAAACATTCTTTGAACATAACCTGATTGATTTAAAAAATGTTTTTCTAAATCTATTTTATCGAAATCTCTTTTATCTAAATTTCCCTCGATATTCATATTATTAATATCTAACAGATTGAATTCATTTTTTAATAAATCACCACCAAATTGCATTATATCTTGTTTCATATAATCATTATAGAATTCATAGTCAATTTTTATAGAATACAAAAATCTGGCAACATCACCAGACGTCATAAACCAGTAATTCCAAGAAGGTTTTATAAAGTTTAATCTAGTATTTAACATTCCAATAAATGAAGTTATATGATAATCACACGGTAAGGAATAACCAAAATTATCATAAAAAGGATATTCTATATCAAATTGTTTTTTTAACCCCTTCCATAAATCTTCATATTTCGTACTCCTTATTTTATTTGCATCTATCATATAATCTATCACAATACTACACAATCTATAAAAATCATAACGTTTATTAGGTGAATCGGAATTTATTCCAAAAGAAAACCTCATAATTTTTCCATTCCTATCATATGAAGGAACTAAAGGAACATATGAAGTAGTCTTGAAATGTTTGTTAAATATTTTTTCAATTATATATTTACGTATTGTTTGTTCTGGCACTCTACCAAACATATCTTTATATGTATTTATCCACTTGGTAATTTGATCATCTTTACTAGTAAACATCTTATTAGTCGAAGGTGCTCCTTTTATCATATCATAATTTACAACGCTAAACAAACTTGTTTGATAGTCTTTAAAGTATGTAAATTTTTCACCTGGTAATATTTCATCTTCATAAATAACAGGACCACTACTTTTTGGCTTCAAATATTCTTTAATATACTTTGTTTCAATATCTACAATACTTGGATTAATATAACTTCTTCCATAGTCAATAATCGTAGGAACAACTGATGTCAAAATTGTATTACCCTGATTGTCTATTTTTATTTCAGTTGGATTTTTTAAATGAGTTATTAATACGTTACCAGGATGTAAATCATAATGTGTAAACTTTGATTCTTGATATGCTATATGCAAATTTGACAACACTATAATTAATATAGTAATAATATTCCCCTCTAATCTATTAATCTCGACATCACTCACATTAGGATCACTCATTGTTACTTTGTAACGCGTAAGATATTCAGTAAGAGTCTCTATCTTTGTTTTTGGATCTTTTTCTGGATGATATACAAAATCTGTAATCAAATGAAATCTTGACTCGCTATTCTGGTCACATAATGATAACGTAGATAAATCCTGTACAGGTTTGTGTCTATATTTACCAGTACGTGGATCCTTTTCGGGTATTAATTTATTATCAAGACCACACGTTTTCCATCCATATGTTGATGAAAAAATACTTGGCTTATCATTTAATTTGAAATGATTTAGACCAATTCCAATATAATACTCGTACATTAACGAATCACCCTCACCAATACTCAATGGCACTTTTACTAAAAATTTCTTACCATCTGACCAATCCCACTTGAATTGTATTACAAAAACTGTTCCATTTGCAGAACTTGGCGGAATTCTATCTACTATTTTAAAAAAATCTTTATATAAATTTTCACTAGTTATCGAATTCATAATTTTAAAAAAATTCAAGTATCTCTTTAATTGTAAACGTTTATTAACTGTCCCGTATATACCAGTACCAAGACAAAGAAGATGATTTGAACTCTCGATATTTAACGGTCTTAAAACCTCATCTGTTGTTGGCATATATTAATATATAATAATTTAAATTTCCAAAAATACATACACAACACAAATTAAAATACATAAAATACATAAAATAAATAAGATTTTTTACTACACCATAATTTTTTAAAAAATATCAAAATCCTTATTTTTTACGACCATACATTTTTAGAAAACTAGATTTTAAAAAAACATTACCCGAAGCACGTTTATGGTCTCAATATTTTTACAAAAGCTTAATTTTTTTAGAAAAAATTAAGGATTTTTTTTTATAACCGTTTTTTAGTTTTATGAGACCATACTTTAAAAAAATAGCGATTTCCTTATTTTTTAAGACCATTTTCTTTCAAAAAAAGCACTTTTGTAAAAATTTTTATTTGAAGCACGTTTATGGTCTCAAGATTTTTACAAAAGCTTAATTTTTTTTTAAAAAAATAAGGAATTTTTTTTATAACCGTTTTTTTGTTTTACGAGACCATACTTTAAAAAAATGACAATTTCCTTATTTTTTAAGACCATTTTCTTTCAAAAATAGTACTTTTATAAAAATTTTTATTTGAAGCACGTTTATGGTCTCAAGCTTTTTTACAAAAGCTTAATTTTTTTTAAAAAAAATAAGGAATTTTTTTAGATTATTTTTTTTGAGACCACGATTCAAATTTATGTCTAGAATATGCATTTTCAAGACCATATTTTAAAGTTTTTAGAATATTTTAGAATATTTTGAAATTTGTGAAAAAAGGTCATTTTATGGTTTCATTTTGTTTTGTAAATCATTAGTTTTTTAGTAAAAATTAAGGAATTTTTTTACTGTTTTTTGTTTCATTCTTTTCATATATATTGTTCTTTTCTTATAGTTTTTTTTTTAAAAAATAATTAAAAAATAACTAAAAATACATGAAACATAAGAAATCATCGAGGGAACCCGCCAAACCCACCAAAACCCACCAAAAACCCGCCAAAAATGGAGGGAACCCGCCAAACCCGCCAATTTGGCAATTATAATTTTGAAAAAAAAAAATTCAAAAAAAATAAAAAGTAAAAAAGTGACAAAAAAAAAATATATAAAAGTCTTGCCAAATTGGCGGGTTTTGACGTGGACACCATAATTGGCGGGTTTTTGGTGGGTTTTGGTGGGTTTGGCGGGTTCCCTCGATAAAATTAGACCTTTTTCAAAAAACTAAAAATATATACTTTAAGTTTTGGCGGGTTTTAAAGTCTCAACTGTATTCATTTTATAAAGTATATTAACTTTAAATTCGAAAAGAACATTGAAAAATAATTTTCGAGTTTAAAGATGTTATTTATTGTACAACATATGAACATCGAAACCACATTGACAAATGTAAATACCATAACATTACTTGAAAATAATCAAATTCAATTAGATAATATAAATAGTGATAACTTGTTGGTAAAACAATTTAATGGTTTGAATATACAAGTATATGGTACATATGACGAACCACTTTTTAAAGCAAAAGATATAGGTGATTTACTTGGTATGTCTAATATCAGAGAAGTTATCAAAAACTTTAACAATAAACAAAAGGTAGTCAGTTTAACTGACACCCTTGGTGGACAACAAAATACAACATTTCTTACAGAACAAGGTTTATACAAAGTTCTTATGAGATCTCGTAAAAAAATAGCAGAACAATTTCAAGATTGGGTGTGTGAAGTAGTTGAAGAAATAAGAAAGAATGGCAAGTACGAACTTGAAAAAAAGTTAGAGGAACGTAATAAACAAATTGAAGAAACACAAAGAGAATTACATCTTTATAAACAAAAAACATACGAAGAAATAGAGAAAACTGGTCACGTTTACATAATTAGAACAGATGGTGGTTATAAAGTTGGAAAAACAAAAGACATTAATAATAGAGTAAAAGGGTTACAAACAGGGAATAATAGAGAAATCGAGGTAGTTTTTGATTTCAAAACGAGTAATTCGGATTTATTAGAAAAGAATGTTCATTATATATTAGATAGATATCGTTGTAATTCAAATCGTGAATTTTTTGATTGTAATCCAGAATATATTAAACGTATAATAACAGTTGTTGGTTCTACAATTGATACGTTAAAGTCTTGTTATAAGCATATTTCAAACGATGAGTTGACAAAACGTTTAGAAAGTGGTGTTAAATTTACAATAAATGATAAAACGGATAGACCACCAGAATACAACGCTGAAAACGTTGATTTTTGCAATTGGTTGGATAAAAACATTAGAGAACGTCATAATAGTTTGTTAAATTTAAAAGATGTATGTGAATCTTATCTTGATAAAAAAAACATACATTCAAGTGTAGCTAATCGTATTAGAATAGATTTAGAGTCGTGGATAAGACGTAGGTTTGATAATATAAGATATATATATACAGATTCTTCTTTGAATGGTATTCGATATAAGGGTTGGATTGGGTTAGAATTAGCAGTGTAATTATTTTCTAAACTTCAATTTTACATTTTTATTGTATTTTTAAAAATGTAAATTTTAGGTTGATTAGATTTCATTTAACTTGTATTTAGAATTAGTTGTTGAATTTAATTCAGATGCTTTTTTATTGTATGCTTTAGCTGCATCTAATTCATTTTCAAAGAAACCTATATGTATTTGTTTTTTATTATGAACTAATAAAGCTCTATATTTATCATTTCTTTTAGATAATGTTACACCGTAATATTGACAAGTCTTTTTTTCTATTTTTTTATCTTGAATTTCTTGGTAAATATTCTTTGCAATTGTAATGTAATCGCTAATATCATTTAATTTATATTCTGTATAAAAATTCTCATTATAATACATTGCTTGTTGATTATACAATTTTGCACATTCAATTTCGTCTTTGTGATTTCCTAAGCAATATGACTTACCATTGTATTTAATACCAGCTACATAATATTTCCTTTTAGAACTATAACTGACACCATTATATTTTGAAGTTTTCTTATCTATTACTATCTGTTTATTTTCTTCTGGAATATTTCTAGGAGTTGTTATGTAGTCTTGAATTTCATTCAAAGAATAGTCTGTTCCCATTTCTTTATTTATATAAAGAGCATAATCATTATAAGCCTTGGCTCCATCTAATTCAGTAGAGTAGTAACCTAAAAATGCAATTTTATAAGCCATTTTTAATTCAGCCTTCCACTTTTGTTTTTCTTTACTCCAACATACACCCTTATAATTACCAGTTTTATTAGATAATTGTTGCCCAGTTAATTTAAAAATATTTGTTTCGTTGATAGAATTTTCTCTTTTCATTTCACGTACAATTTTGGTTTCTACTTGATGTTCTACATGATTTTCTAATTGATGTTCTAATTGATGTTCTAATTGATGTTCTATTTGATTTTCTACTTGATGTTCTACTTGATGTTCTACTTGATGTTCTACTTGATTTTCTACTTGATTTTCTATTTGTTGTTGTTTAATTGTGATACTAGTTTCTTTATTAATATGGTAAAAAGAGGTATCTATATAATCAATAAATTGTTCATATGATGTAAAGTTGAAATTGTTTAAAAAATTATGTGTTTTGTTTATGATATATAATGCATACTGTACTTCTGTTTCGTTACATAAAAAGAACCATTCTCTACGACGTTGTATATTAAATGGCTGTAAAATTTTATGAACTGTGCTTTCTAAAGTTTCACAATCATATGTTTTTACTTCATGATAAATTCCTAACGTTGCTTCACTTGAAGCAACATTTAACTTTGATAAACGTTTATCAACATCGTATGACATACCAATTTTATAATGACCAGGTTTAGATCTATCATTTATCATATAAACATATCCAGCACGTCTACAATTAAATCCGTGGGTATTGGGTTTATGTTGTAAAAAATCAATCTTTTGCTGTTTTTCTTTATTTTCTGACTGTAAAATTTGTAATCGATTTTTTTGTTCTTGTGTAATTCGCTTTTGTTGTTCGATTTCGTTTTTAAGTTCATTTGACTGTTCTTGAAGTAATTCGTGTAATAATTGTTCCAATTTATAATAATATTTTCTTACAGTTTTGCTTCGTTCTGTATTTGCTAACAAACACAATGATTTAAATGTTTCTATGTTCATTAACAATCTTTCTTTATTATGACCTCCATGAACTTGCTCCACAATTTGGTGGAGCAAGATTTTGTAATCAGTGTCTTTAATAAAATGTTTTTCTATTAAACGTTTACAAGGATCTTTACGGCTAAATCCTAACCATTTCCATACATCGTCCATATCTATTACAAAATCTGTTTTAGAATCATATTGTAAGTAACAATAAAAACTTGCAATGAATAATTGTTGGTCATTGTCATCAAATGTTTTTTTGATTCGTTCAAGTAACTGAGTTTGATAATCTTCTGATAATTTATCTATTGGATTGTTTTCAATTAATTGTACAATATCGAGCCTTTCTGAATTCATTATATAATTTATATAATGAATTTTATCTTTAAACTATATTTGTTAAAAAATACATTTTTTGTAAGAAATAACATTTTTATTCACTTTCGCTTATTTTTCTGTAAATCTTTGTAATATTTGTTAAGAGAATCTTCAAAGTTAAGTGATAGTCCAAAATGGAATGCTTCCTTACGTTTATCCATTATATATTTACAAGCATCTGCTGGTGTCATACCTAATTCTGCAACCAAATATACCGACACACTGATCGCCGATCTTTGTCTCCCAGCGTGACAATGAATGAGTATGTTGTTGCCCTGCAAGACAATATGTTTATGAATGAATTGTACAATAACAGGAAAGAATTCATACATTTTTTTATAATCTACTTCGCGAAGAGAATCATCAACTGGTATTCTCATATATTCTATATCTTTTTTATTAACAAAATGATTAGGTATATCTTTTGTACAATTTAAGACTGCTTTAATTTTATGTTTCTTAAAAAACTCTTGGTCTTTTGCTGCTTGATAATTACCTAGATACAATTTAGGTATAATTTTAGTGTATTTTTCTAATGGTTTATCTTCATCCTTTACCTTAAGACCTTTCTTTATTGGAGAATGTTTTCTAATATGCGTTGCCGGATTTACGTGAGTCGTTTTACGAGTTCTCTTTATTTTTTCAGACATATATATAACTATCATATACTCAGAAATAAAAAATTATAAATTATATCGATAAATTAAATATAACTATGCAAATATGTATTTTAAAGTACTTACTAATAAATATTGATAATTGTCAAATAATTTTACAAAATATTCCTCTCGAAAATAATCACTAAATATTATATAAGGAGAATCAGGATAAATCTTACACGATATACGAATATTGTCATTTAAAACATCTTCTAATAACGTGTAGTAATCATCTGGTGTAAAATATCTTTTATTTGGACAAGTATACACGTAATTATTTACAAAATATTCAGGTAACATTGAATCCCATATAAAATGTAAATTACTGGTTATATTTTTACTATTTATAAACACATTTACTCTTAAACTATTACCACCTCTATCATAACCTAATAGATGCATAGGTTGAGAAAAATCTTGGATAAAATGTATTAAAAATTTTAACAATTCGGTGTTTGTTAATTTGACGTTTAAATCGGTATTGTACTCGTATAGGAAATTGTATTTGATAGAATTAGTGAAATCTTGTAATGCTGATACAATACAATTATTATTACAATATTTATAAATAACTCGTTTATCATATCTTTTCGTATTACTACATTCAAGAATATCTATATAATGTAAATTTTTAGTCCAGGAATACATTGGTTGTCTTTTAATTTTATCAGCCCAAGAACTAATAGACGCTATTGTATGATTTTCAAGTAAACTTACTGTTTTATTATATAATTTAGGTTCATATTTTTGTAAATAAATGTCTGTTAATTTACCAAGATGTTCGTGCATCTTATAACCATAACCCCATACGTATATACATAATAACAAAACGGATTTTAACATTGTTATTATTAAAAATGACATTGTTTTTAAACTAATTTTATGTGTGAATTCTTACTTGTTCGATTTAAAAATAATTGAATAGTGATTAGTAATTACATTAATACAATGAATTTTGAATACGATATTCACTATCATCACGATTTGGTGTTAAAGAAAGAAAGATATATGTCGAAGGGGTTAAGCGGATTAGTAAATTTGGGGAACAAATGTTTTATGAATTCAGTTTTACAATGTTTGAGTAATACATTAAAATTAACTGATTACTTTTTATCTTCGAAATACAAAGAAGATGATATAGATAAAATGAATAACAGAAAAAAGGAATATTATTTGATATTGAGTTATTTAAATATGATTATAAATGGGTGGGAGACAAATCAAGTTTTAAAACCAAGAACTTTTGTTGAAAATATTAGTAAATTTGTTCCTAAATATTTCAGTTTGGAACAACAAGATTCACACGAATGTTTAATGTATATTTTAGATTTGATGCATAAAGGTCTATCGTATGAAATTGAAGTAAATATTGTTGGTGATGTAAAAAATGAAAATGATCAATTAATGAAAAAATCTTTAGAACAATGGAGTAGCTTTTACGAAAAAGAATATTCATTTATAATTGAAACATTTTATGGTATGTTTTTTAACAATATTAATTGTAATAATTGTCCAGTTAAAGAAAATGTTTTTGAACCATTTAACTGTGTTAGTTTAAACGTTCCGATGACAAATTCTTCAAATTTGAAAAATCTTTTAGATGATTATTTTAATACTGAAGAAAACATTGAAACTTGGGTTTGTGAAAAATGTAATGGTAATGGATGTAAAAAAGTTACAAAAACTTGGACGTTTCCTAATTACTTGATCATTCATTTAAAACGTTTTACAAACACAGGTGAAAAAATACATACTCACATTGACTTTCCATTAGATGATTTAAATTTAACAGATTATGTATCACAAGATAAAAAAGATCCTAACAATTATATATATTCTTTATATGCAGTAAATTATCATTCTGGTAGCAATCAAAGTGGACATTATTGGTCAAATTGTAAAAATATTAATAACAATTGGTATACTTATAATGATACAGATGTAAGTAAATTGAAAAATACTAATTTGTTATCTAAAGATGCATATATGTTGTTTTATTACAGAAAATATATAAAAACAAAATAAACAAGGTGCGAACAATTATGTATCAAATAAATTCACGTGTTTTTTACACTTAAATTAAATTCATAATTCTATTTTATCTTAATCTTAATTTTTAAATTAAATAAAACTTTTGTTTGTAAAAGTTTTATTTGTAAAAGTTTATGCAAATTCCCATAAAGAACCAGCGTGTACAGTTTTATTATTAATTGAATTTATAATTGTTTTACTCGATATACCTAATTTTAATTGAATTTCGTTTAGATTATTAAAAAATATGTACGTATTTGTAATTGGATTTATTTGTTTAATTTTTTTAGCATGTATAGAATTAATTCCAAATATTGGTTTATCATATTTTTCTATTATATTTAAAGGACATTTACTATACTCAATATAATAATAATTATTATGTTTTTCTTGATTTTTAATAATATTTCTCATACTTAATTTTGCTATACCAAGGATTTTAGCAGCTTCATCTTTAGTTGTAAAAGTTTCTATTATTGAATCTTTAGTTTCATTTAATTGTAAAATAGCATCACGAATAGGCGTAGATGATTTATATTCTACAGTTGGCATAGTCTCTTTATTTATAAAGTTCCACCTATACCCTTTATAAATTCTAGAATCTGATATAGCTTTAAGTATACCTGATTTATTGTATCCATAACATTCAGGTGATCTTAATAAATATACCATACTATCATATGTTTTTATTATATTTTGTAAATTATTAGGATCAATTTTATGTATTTTTTGACCCCTTGGTTTTTTACCCTTAAAAAAGACTTGTGAATTTATAATTTGTTTAGATACATTTACCGTGTCTGTTTGTTTATTTTCTAGTTCTTGTTCTTTTTTAATTGGAGATGGTAGAACATCTGTATTTGTATTATTATGTGAAAATAAATCTATAATATTTTTTAATGATTCTCCGTTATTTAATAATTCTTGAATTATATTTAACTTTTGACTTTCATTATCTAATTTTTGTTTTTCTAATATTTCTAAAGGTGATAAAAAATCTGTAGTATTTACACAATGTACAACTATTCCGCGCAATTGTTTATAATTGAAATTATTAGATAATTGAACGACTTCTTTTGATACGTGATTATTGATAGGTTCTTTATATATATGTGGTTTTACATTAATTAAAATATTCGATTCTACTGTTTGATAATCTACGTGTTCAAATATATCCAAAAATATACAGTTTCCAAAAGTACGAGATAACCCATTACATCTTTCGTTAATATCTTTAGTAGAACCTATTTTTATTAAATTTTCTTTAATTTCAGCAATATATACACATTTTTTATTCTTAAATTTTTCTATTAAAAACTTATGTTTTTCAACTTTTTTAACATGTTCATTATTTGTAATAATAGTATCTTTTTCTTCTAGTAATTTATCTTTATTTTCTAATTGTTTAGAAGTCTCTTGTAACACAGTTTCTTTTTCTTCTAATAGTAATTTATGGTGTTCAATTTCTTCTTTGATTATTTTGTTATGTATATTCTCCAATTTTACATAATATTTTCTAATTTGTTTACCTCGATCTGTTTTTGCCAACATACACAAATTCTTAAATGTATCAACATTTAACATTATATTTTCTTTATTATGACCACCTCGTGTTTCATCTGTATGTTTTTGCTTTTCCATAGGGAAAAGCAAAGTTTTATAGTCTTCATCCTTAGTAAAATTGCTTTTAATTGTTTTCATTGCGTTTCCCTTATTCGCAAACCCTATCATTTTAAAGATATTTTCAAGATTAATAGGGTAATCATTTGTTGGATGATAATTCATATAAATATATAAATTAGTGATATACCATTGACTTTCTTGTTCTGTAAATTCTGTATTTAATAAATCAATCATTTTAGATTCATAGTTAAGTGAAAGTTTTGTATTACTATTTCTAACTAATTCTGTAAAGTTCACTGTTTCTGGTATAACAAGTTCGTTAGATTTCCTTTTAATCAAAATATCCATTTTAATAATTTTATTATATTTAATAATATAAAATTATTTTTAAATAAGAGTTTGAACGAATTGAGTGATTTACGAACTGCATAACATACAAGCTTCTGGATTTTCTCTACTACACATTAAAACTGCTTGTTCTTCTTCTTTTTGTAACGTTTCACCACGTTCTTGTTTTTCACGAATCGTTTTTTCCAAGTTAGGATCAATTGAGAACTTTCCAGCAGCATAACTAGATTTGCTTCTCAAGTAATACATTCCTGTCTTAAGGTGATTTTTCCAGGCATAAAAGTGCATAGAAGTAAGACGTTTATAGTTAGGATTAGCCATAAACAGATTCATACTTTGCATTTGATCGACAAACGCACCACGGTCACGACATTGTTCAATGACACTTTTCATACTAATTTCCCATACAGTTTTGTACAAAGCTTTTAGGTCATCAGGTATCGTGTCTATATTTTGGATACTACCATCGTTTGCAATAATAGTATCTTTTAATTCTTTTGACCATAAACCACGTTTTATCAAATCTTCTACTAAATATTTGTTTACTACGATGTATTCACCAGATAAAACACGACGTTTGAAAATACAACTATCAACTGGTTCAAAACAATTGTGTACCATAATTCCATTTGCAATAAAAGAATTATATTTATCAATTGATAAATCCCATACTTGACGTAAAATATCTTTGTGTATAGAATGAATAGATAAATTAAAATAAGGTATATCTGTATCATATGAATCTATTATATGATTACCGATAAACCAAGATTTTGCACCTATTTTTTCTAAATATTCACAACAATTTAATATATTTGTTTTTATATTGTCTATTTTTTCATTTTCATTTTTAGATAAATAATATTTAAACGATTCATATGAAGGTATAGAAGAATCAGAATAAATAATATTTGTTTCATTGTATTTTTCAATAGCATTTTTAAGAGAAACTGTTTTCTTAATTCCAGAATCGTATAATATTTTAGCCATTTGTAATATTTCTTGACGTTGTTTAATTGTAGATTCTCGTAATCTCCAATAACTTGTAACAACAGTTAGTTTTAATTGTTTTTCTAAACAATATCTAACGCCGATTCGTTCTAAAAATTTTGTTGTAGGTGATATTCTTAATTTTAAACAAAAAATATCTGGTTGTTTTGTCTTTGTGGGTTTTGATACATTGCTTTTTATATTAAATAATTCTAATAAGTTTTTGAATGTTTCAAATACATTTAGAGTATTATTTAAATTTTCAAATGTAGTATTATGATATATATAAACACCCGATAAACTAGCATTTGTTGTTTTCATTTTATCTTTTGTTTTATATCTTGTTTGTAAAGTTGATATTCCACCATCTCCTCCAAAATGTCCAGCTAAAAATTCTCTTATAATAGATTTTGGACAGTTATTATTAATTAAAAAATCTGGTATAGAATGTCCATTTACAACTCTTCTACCTTTTATAATACCAGGTAATGTGTCAATAGTTTTTTTAAGATCACCTGTTATTCTTATTCTAAATCCACGAGTATTCTTTGTAATTTTTGGATATAAACCTGTTATTAAATAAACATCATCGCAAAAAGCATTAGCATCTATCATAGTTCCTGGATATGCAGCAATTTCATCTTTGTTAATTGTGCCATCTGATAAGATAAAACCCAAAATTCTTGATAAAGCTAAAAATTTTTGTCTACTATCCCAAGATTTCATATCGAAATTCATAAAAGGTGTTTTTAATTCGAAATCTTTTTCTTTATTACATTTCTTATCAAATGTATTTTCAGGACCGCATATAATTTTATCATCGTTATTTAAATATTGTGCTTCAATCCAGCCTTTTGTTGTTAAAAATTTATGATCCTTTGTACAAATAATTTCTCTAGTGTCATTTAATATTATTTTGATTGTTTCTTTTATCCCCTGATTTAAATGATTTGTTTGATATCCTTCTGTTATTTTTTTATCATTCCACCCATATACTTTATAATTGTTCTCAATCAAATCTTCTATATTATATGATAATCCATTTGTTAAACTAATTTTTGTACCACTTGCCAAACATTCACTGTTACCCATAATTTGAGCAGTACTTGCAGTTGGCATCAATGCTGTCAACATACTATTTCTAGCACCATATTTTACAAGATCAGATTTTAACGTGTCCCAATCCCAACGTCCTGATAAATAATCATCTAAATTAATTCCATCATATTCAGCTGCCAAATCAAATTGTAGTTTACCTTGACTAAATGGACTACCAGTGAAAGTTTCATATGCTCCTTTTTCTTTTGCTAATTTTATAGATCCTTGTAATGTTCCATAGTAAATTGTCTCAAAAATTTCCTTGTTTAATTTCTTTGCCGCTTCGCTTTCAAATGGTAAACGCATTTTCACATAGACCGATACCAATCCTTGTACACCAATACCAATAGGTCTATGACGCATATTGCTGGTTTTTGTTTCTGGTACAGGATAATGATTATTATCAATTACGTCATTCATTGGACCAATAATATATTCTGAAACTTGTCGTAAATGTTCAAAATCAAAATAAGGTTTGTTGTCCTTGTCGTATTTGACATATTTTGGTAATGCAATCGAACATAAATTACAAACTGCATATTCTTTGTCATCTGAATACAAACTTATTTCAGTACAAAGATTACTTGATCGGATAGTACCCAAATTCTTTTGATTACATTTCCTATTTACAGCATCTTTATATCCAATATAAGGAGTACCTGTTTCAATCTGGGCATCCAATATTTTTGTCCAAACTTCTTGTGCCTTTACAATTCGCTTATATCGTCCTTCTCGAACATACTTGTTGTATAAAGTTTCAAATTCTTCACCATATACATCTGTTAAACCAGGACATTCGTCTGGACACATTAAATACCAATCACCATCTGTTTCAACGCATTTCATAAAAAGATCAGGTGTCCAAATAGAATAAAAAAGATCTCTTGCACGAACATCCTCGTGTCCTTGGTTTTTCTTTAAATCTAAAAATTCAAGAATATCTGCGTGCCACGGTTCAACATAGATTGCAAATGATCCTTTCCGCTTACCAGAATTATGGACTAATCCCATATCTGTAAGATAGTTATGATTATCAATCATATTAAAATCATAAACTTCACCTACGTAGTCTATTGTTCTTATACTTTTAATTCTACCCCATAACACATTATTCCATTCAAAACATTTGAAATATTGCCCATCTTCTTTAAATTTGATTATACTTGACAAATTTGGATGTTTTGGAATTCTTAAATAATAACTTAATTGTTTTGTAGTAATAGTTCTTCCGTGTTTTGTAATATGTGATTTACCAATATCATCTTTTACGTTTCCAGATGTTAAAATACCTATTCTTAAAAATAAGTATCTCATCTGCATAATTAATTTTTGAGAAGAAGTTGTAAATACTAATTCTTTTAAATTAGAACCGTCAGTCCTTAATAGACCTTCTAAAATCTTCATAATTTTAGCCTTTGGAAGATGTAAAAATTCTTCTAGAATTATCTTTTGATTATCTGAATCATATAACATATCTCTTGTTAAATTTAATGAGTCTGAACCAGACCATCTTATACTTGAACATTCAGTTACATTATCACATTCCCAATAATGTATATTTTTCTTATCTAAATAATTTCTAACAAATTCTTTTAAATCCGATTTAGTTTCATTACCCAATGTTACTCCATATTCATTTCTTCCATTACAAATATGACCATCACCTAACATTATTCCGTAAAATTTATAATAATCTAAATCATTAATATCATTATCCAATTCATATTTCGGAATAGGAAATCCAACTAAATCATCTTCTGTTAATTCATTAGCATTATAAAAATCTGGTTTAATAATACCCCGTTCTAATCTATTCTTGATAACTGAATAATTTGTAATTTTCTTTTGATTCTTTAACAAATATAATTCGTGTTCTTTTGTAACTCGAACTGGAAACATTGTATTTGTTGCTCTAATTTCCATGATTTCTTTATGTACATTATTTTTAATCACTTCATTTACTCGTTTAAATGTGCCATCAATTGTTATCAAATTATCATTTGTAGTAATATCTTTCATTTGTTTTGGTCCATTTTTAGAATATACCCAGGTATCAGGTGTAAAACACTGGTTTACATAACGAGCTGTTTCATTATATACTTTAATCATTGGTATAATACCATCGCTAACACCATTCGTTCCACGAATAACACTACCTTTTCCACGAATATTTGTAATATGAACACCTATACCACCTCCAACTTTTGAAATACGACCACAATCCGTAATTGTTTTGTATATACCTTCAATCGAATCTTCAGTACCAATTAAAAAACAGCTCGATAAACTAGCTAAACGCCCACCTGCATTAAATAAAGTAGGTGATGCATGTGTATAGTAATGTTGAGAAATTAAATCATATGTTTTCAAAATGGCATCAATGTTGTCTTTATGAATACCTACAGCTACTCTCATATAAAGATGTTGAGGACGTTCAACAACCTCCATTTTATCGGTATCCTTGTTTAAAATTTTTTGTAAATAACTCTTTTCAAGTGTTTTATATCCAAAATAATCAAACAGATAATCTCTATTGTAATCAATTGCAAAATTAAGTGTATTTTTATGATGTCTTATAATTTCAATTATATCATCTGCAAGAATTGGTGTATGTTTCCCCGATTTATCTGTATTATTATAAAGTCTTTCCATAACTTCACTAAAACATTCATTTGTACTTTTATGCGCATTACTAATGATAATTCTAGAAGCCAATTTTTGATATTCTGGATTCTCTGTCATACTTATAGCAATACGAGCTGCTTCCTCGTCTAATTCACAAGATGTAACACCATCGTAAATACTAGAAACAACTCTTTGAGCAATAACATCTGGATCGATTGTTTCTAAAAGACCAAGAGAACTATCGTTACACAATTTTTTCAAACGATAAATTACTTTATCAAAAGATAATTGTTCTAAACGTCCATCTCTCTTTTTAATCTTCATTGTTGTTCTATACTCTGTAAAGAAAAATATTTTCGATTTTTTATTTACATTTCTATAAATAAAAAATATATAAAACAGAATAGTTTCGTTTACGATGATCTAAAAACAAAAACTTTGAATTATCTACCCATAGTATTTTACACATTTCAAATGTAACTTTTACACATTCGCGTTTGTTTCTTTTTTTGTATTGACTGGGTTTTGTAATGGATCTACAAAAACAGGTCGTTTTGCTCTTACATCTTCGTATTTTAAACAAAAGTTTTGATCTTCCTTACACGTTTTAGGATTCATATATAACCATTTTGCAAAATCATCTTGTGCATTGGGAATTTGTGTATTTGGCATTGTATAAAATTGTCTTTGTGAATTCATTTTACCAAACACATCATTTACATCTTTAAACAAATTGTTATTGAACATATCATCAATTGATTTTTTAACCGTTTCATCAGATATATCACACGCCTTTGGTCTATCTACTATAGCATTTGTTTTAGGATCTTCATTTAGATAATCTTTCATTGTAACATTCATAAATGGATTATCTAACGTTGGTTTTGTACAACTTTCAGTTTGGAAACTTTCTACCTTTATATTAATATTTTCAGGTACACTAATATTTTCAGGTACACTAACATTTTCAGGTACACTAACATTTTCAGGTACACTAACATTTTGATTGTTTTTAGGTACACTATCATTGTTTGTATATATAAAATATGTTATCAATAATGCTGTTATGAAAATATTAAAATATCGATAATTCTTATGATAATAAAACAAGATGATCGAACTATATAAAGACAATCTTACTAATGCATTGAAACGTTCTTCTAAAGTTTGGTCTTTTGTTGGAAAAAATTCTGTTAAACGATCTCCTCTAATAATAATATATATATCATTAAACCAAAAAGGATCTGATAAAGTTTGATTTTTATTCATATTACAATTATCATTTAAAAAAAGTTTATGAAAATTAAAAAATATATAAAAATTTTTAAGTTTCAATAAAAATTTTTAAGTTTCAATAAAAATATTTACTTGAAATTTCCAAAAAGTTGTTGCATATCACCATTTGAATTTTGGACAGAATTTATAATGTTTTTTGCTTGTTGTTCAAAAATTGTCTTGTCTATTTCACCATTATTGATTTTTGATTCTATCTTGTTTGTAATATTTGATACTAGATTTTTAATAGTATCATTGGGTTTACCTGACATAATAGATGATAGTAACATCATTGGGTCAATTTTTTGATCCTGTATATCTTTACTCAAATCTGTCGCCAAATTCATTATATCACTATTCCCCATTAATGACTCTAATAAATTACCAAATTGAGGTCCATTACCATTTGTATTTTGCTTAATTTTGTTCTTTGAAATATTCTTTGAGCTGGGAATAATTAGTTGTTGTTCATTCAAATTTATACCATTTAAAAAATTAGATAAATGTGTTGTAAATGAATCTATATTTATATTGTCAACTAATCCAAAATTCAATATGAAAACTGACATGTAAATGTTATACAAGTATTTTACTATACTACGTTTTGTATTTTTATTTTCATTTGAAAAACAACTAAAGCAAAGAATGTTATCAAACAAAGTAACATTATTTAAAAATGAATACTCTGATGTTTTAATCTTATTTCGTGTTGTCATAATATACGAAATATCTTTATCATATATTTCTAAAGCTAAAATTGTTTCCTTCACAAATGTTTTCAAATTAGTAGAATCTTTTAATGATTCTAAATACTTTTGTAATTTACTCACCTTTTGTTTATCAATATTATCAAATACTAAATCAATCTCGTTAAAAAATTTACCTAATGTCTTTAACAACTCATTTTCTATATTAGAATTTTCAAAAATATACTTTTGCAATTCATTTAATTGTGGTGTTTCATTTAATTGTGGCAATTGTGTTTCTTGCAATTTATTTAATTGTGGTGTTTCATTTAATTGTGGTGTTTCATTTAATCCTGTTTCTTGCAATTGTTCTTGCAATTCATTTAATTGTGTTTGTTGCAATCGTTCTATTTCAAGTTCTTCTTGCAATTCATTTAATTGTGTTTGTTGCAATCGTTCTATTTCAAGTTCTTCTTCAAGATCTTCAAGATCTTCAAGATCTTCTTTTGCTTCTTTTGTATATTTCAATTCGTTATTATATTGATTTGTTTCATTTAATAAATTTTCTCTTTCCATTTATTAAAATACCATAAAATAGATTGTAATCGTTACCGCACAATCTAAAAATTGAATAAATTAAGTAAAAAAAGTTAAAAAATGGATGGTTTTTGTTACTTTTGTTTTATAGATGAAATTGGTTTATGTGATTAATATGTATTAATTGTTTGTTTTCAGATCATATATGTGATTTAATATTTGATAAAAATGTAATTCGAGAATGGAATGTGATTTACATTCCATAAATATTCAAAAATTACAACAATAAAACATTTTTACCAGCTTTTAATAGTTTTTGAAAATATAACCATATATGTGCTTTCTTTTTGTCATTTATTTCATTTGACAACCAAATGTTTCTTATTTTATTTCCAAATAAAATATTGTCAGATGACAAGCCTATTTGTTTTAAATTTATATCAAAGTTTAAAAAAAACTCTTCGTCGCAATTAAAAATATAAGATTCATATGGGCCTACATAACTAATATATTGTTCTACTGCCAATCTTGGATTACTTTTTCTTATAAATTCAACTGTACTTCGTGTTAAAACAAGATCTGATTTAAACATTGGAAAATTTGATTCTAAATACTCTAGAAATTGATCTAAAATATCATTGAAAATTTTTATTTGTACAATTTTACTCATTATTATTATTAATATAAATAAATCTTTAAATTCAACCGCTTTTGCGTTAGATGATTAAAACTAAAATAAAAATTTACATTAAAAACGATGTCTGAAAAGGTGTCAGAAAAGGTATCTAAAGAAAAGGTTGATGACTCTAATAAAACTATACACGAATTGGATAAAAAGATAAAATATTTACAAGATATTCGTCACGAGATAAAGAAGAAGAGAGTTTTGTTTGATGAAAATAAAGAACGTTTTGGTTTAGATGAATTGTCCCAATTGACAAAGGTGAAAAATACATCTGAAGTAAAGGGTTATCCATTTCGTGGTTCTAAAAAAGATCATCTCAAAATCACAAAGGGTATAAATATTGGTTTAAAGGTTGTTCCAATTGAAACAAAATATGATAAACGAGAACATCCTTGTAATTTAGAAAATTTAGTATTAAAGCATTTGACAGAACATATTGTCAATAAAAATATTTCGCCTCATATTGCATATTATTTAGGTACACAAAAAGTTACTAATAAAAGCAAAGCTTTGAAAATGTTAAACTTGAAACGTTTAGAAGTGGAAGAAAAAGTAAGAACGCATTCAAATATGTTGATTTCTGAATTTGTTGAGGGAGGTAGTTTGGATAATTGGATATATGAAATATATGAGCAAGATAATGAAATTACAGATGAACAATGGAAATCAATTGTGTTTCAGTTGTTATATACAATTGCTATTATTCAACGTTATTATCGTATGATGCATAATGATTTCCATTATGGAAATATTTTAATAGATGATTCTATAAAACCAGGTGGGTATTTAGTTTATGATATTCTTGGTAAAAGATATTATATAAAAAATACAGGTGTTATTCCAAAGTTATGGGACTTTGAATTTTGCATGGTTTATTCTGATAAAATCCCCGATTGTTACCCTAATAAATTTATATTAGGACCATACCAATACGATAAAAAGAATCATAAAACAATAGTTGATCCATCTATCTTGGATGAACCAGAAGAACCAGAAGATATAAATGTACCTTTTAACTACAATGAATTTTACGATGTACATTATTTCTTGACTTCTTTATTAGATCTTTATATATCACAAGAATTGTATGATTGGATTATTCAATTGTATCCAAGAGAATTAATTCCAGATGAAGATTCGTCTTCGTATTCTACTAATACAACAAGTGAAAGCTACACAACAACAAATGAAAATGACACGACAACAAGTGAAAATGACACGACAAGTGAAAATGACACTAATGACACAACAAGTGACACTAAAACAAGTGACACTACAACAAGTGAAAACGATACCACAAGTGACACTACTGAAAAGACAAGTGACACTACATCAGATAGTAGATCATTAGAATCTATATACGTGGCCGAAGGTCGTTTGGTAAATGGCGTAGAGGAGAAATTTAAATTACCATCTCCGATTGATTTATTAAACGAGACTTTTTTTGAATCATTTACAAAACGTCCAGTAGATTTTGATGAAAAAAACGCTTTGTATTTTAAAGCTGGATTTTAGGGGAAACAACGCTTTGTATGTATTTTAAAGTTATTTTAAAGCTATATTTTAGGTGGAATCTCTTTTATTTTTGAAATAAAATCTTATTTGTTTAAATTTTTATTTTTTTTGATTGTTTTATATTATAAATAAATTGAAATGTCAATGTCTACACGAATTGAAGACTTGCCAGGATCTATTCCTGATGATATTAGAAATGATATTCACGATATCGCTATTCGCCATCAAGAAGAAGAAGAAGTTGTTAGATCAAATACGTTACAAAATCAAAATATACCTTCTGTAGAAAATGACATTACATTGCATAATACCAACACTTCTAATATAACTGCATCGATAAAAAAACGTGTAAAATTTCAAGATGAAATTGATACAACAAGTGTTATTGAATTCTTGAAAAATGAGATTAATGAAGAAAATTTGTTACTTTTTATAATTTTAATTTTTGCTAGTAGAAATGATTTTGATGGATTTATTTTACGAATTCCATTTATAAATAAATATACAGAATCATCGTTTACTGTAATTTTACTTCGTTGTTTATTATTACTCTTAATTTATATACTATTACGTCATTATGTTGTCCCAAAAATAAAACTTTAATTTAGTTACTTTACTTATTCATCCAAAATTCTTTTATTAATTCATCGAAAATTCTTTTATTAATTCATCGAAAATTCTTTTATTAATTCATCGAAAATTCTTTTATTAATTCATCGAAAATTCTTTTATTAATTCATCGAAAATTCTTTTATCATTTTAAATGAATTTAAAAATTCTTTTCTTATATTTATAATAAATGACTATTCCGTATTTGAATAGTTTTACTAAGATATTTAGTAAGGAGATAAATTTAGTAAAACCTATACAAGATAAAAATATCAGATTGGTTTTTGGATTTTGTAAAAGAATATTTATTGTAGATAAAGATGATCTATCAGAAACACATAATAATCATATATATATAAATTTTTTAAACATTCCTAAAACAGAATATTTTGATCAAGTTATAAATTTTTACCCATACAATATGGATTATATTACATATCCTTATTTAGATTATGTTTCAGAGGAGGATATGAAAAAAGAACCAATTGATGCAATAAAACGGTATAATTATTTTATAAAAGATTTACCTAATAATTATACTAAATCAATTATTATTGCAAAATTAGAACGAGTGGTGGTAGCAGGTATTGATACATATTATATGAATTATTATATGAATAATAGTATTATGAGGAGTATTAGGAATGGTAAACATTTTAGGGCAAATTTATTAATTAAAATTTTAATGGAGCAAAAAACAATAGATGTGTTATCACAAACTGAGAATTCTTTAAAAATGATATTATCAAATGTTCCAGAACGACTTGAAAATGACTTTAATCAGGATTTATTAAAAACTGGTGTAGAATTATATCAATATCAGAAAAATGATATATCGTGGATGAAATCTATAGAAACAGATGTTTTTAATGGTGATAATAGTATAACTTATGATTATTGTATGGCATTTAAATCTCTAAATGATGAATTTTTGTTATACAAAGATTCTTTGTATTCTGGTACTACAAATATTGATAATTATAAATTACAAGTTCAATTTAATTATAGAGGAGGTAATCTTATATCTGAAATGGGATTAGGTAAAAGTTTAATTATGTTGTATCATATTTTAGAGGAAAATAAAAAGACACAAGATTTTTATAATCCATATGTTGAGTTTTCTGATAATTGTAATTATTTTTATAAACGTGGTAAGAATAGAGGTGATAATTGTTTAAAACGTCGAGTAAATGATTTATATTGTAAGGAACATAGTAAATCTATTTTTATAGATAAGAGGTCTTTAAAATTTTGTAATTTGCAAAACTTTGATATAAGAAATTATATATATGTGGTAGATGATAACGAATTTATAAAAACAAATGCTTCTATAATTATTTGTCCAAATCATTTATGTGATCAATGGGTACAGGAATATTATTCCAAGTTTAATAACAATCATCGTGTTGTTTTAATAGTTACAGGTGATCAATATTCAAATATCACATTTGGTGATTTATTATTTGCAGATATTGTAGTCATTTCATATAATTTTTTATTGAATAAAATTTTTAATACAGTATACGAAGGGAAATTAGATTTTGACTTTTCAAAACGTGGTTTTACTTTAAATGAAGAGATGACTCTTAAAAAAAAACAGGATTTATTAATGTCAAAAGAATTAACACTCTTACACTTATTTTATTGGAATCGTGTTATATTAGATGAAGTTCACGAAATTCAAAATATGCAAAAGGCAAATTTTTTAAAAGGTAAAATAAGTAATTTATCTAGTATGTATAAATGGAACATATCGGGTACACCATTTGCAAATAATGTAACAAGTTTTATAAACTTGATGTCATATAATACTGATTATGGTAAGGCATATTATTATGATTTCGATAATTGTATTTATAGAAATGAACATGTTAATTTAAAGAATTTGTTAGAATTTGGTTTGGATTCGGATATTATTAATAAATGTAAATTTTTATTTAGAAGAAATACAAAACTATCTATAAAAGATGAATATAATAAAAGTATTATAAAACAAAATGTTCATTTATTAAATTTTACATCACAGGAAAGATCTATATATGATAGTTATGTTCAAGAATCAAATAGACATTTGAATTTTTTAATTAAATTATGTTGTCACCCAGAATTAAATCACGATACTAAAGAGATGATTCGGAATTGTAAAACATTTGATGAAATACAGAAATGTATGCTGGATTATAATAAAAAATTACTTGAAGATGAATGTAATAAAATTACGACATTAGAAATAGAAATCGATTATTATGAAACACAATTAATAGAAGATCCCCAAGTTGATGTAGATGCAATTAAATGTAAATTAAATATATCTAAACGTCAATATACAATACATAAGAAAAGTCGTGATGATATATCTAGAACATATAATTATTTAAAAAATTCAATTGATAAATTAAAAGATTCTTCATCTGAATTAACATGTCCTATATGTTTAGATGATATAGATGTTAATAATATTGTTATTACAAAATGTGGTCATAAATTTTGTTGGGATTGTCTTTATGAAACACATAAGATTAGGAAAGATACTATTATAAAATGTCCTACGTGTAATTTATGTATGAAAAACGATGAAGTTTATTTGTTAAAAGATGATAAAACGAATCACGATGAAATGTCTGATTTGGAAAAAATAATTGAACGAGTAAGATCTACAAAAATAGGTAATATTATATATTATTTAAAAAATTCCATAGAAAAAGATGATAAAGTTATTTTGTTTTCTCAATGGGATGAAATGTTACACAAAGTTGGTGATTTGTTAAAGGATACTGGTATTAATATTGTTTATTGTAATGGTACTGTTTATCAAAGAAAACGTGCAATTACAAATTTTACAAAAAAAGATGATGTAAATATTATACTATTATCATCGAGAAATGCTGCCAGTGGTATAAATTTGACAGTTTCTAATAAAATTATATTTTTAGAACCAATTTATGGTACAAAAGATTACAGAACAAGTATAGAATCACAAGCTATAGGTAGAGCTGATAGAATAGGTCAAAAACGTCCTATTGAAATTCATAGATTTTTAATTAAACAAACTGTCGAAGAAGAGATATATGATGATTTAATTGATGATACAAAATTAAAACAATTAAATATGAAATAAAAAGTGATTTAAATAAAAAGTGATTTAAATAAAAAGTGATTTAAATAAAAAAAGAATAATAATTACAATATGGGTGCAGATTACTTCATTATCAAACAATTGCGTATCGAACATAGTGAAGGGACTTCTACAATTGAATTAGATAGACAAAGATGTTATTTTGATTATTCTAATTATGATTATGACAGCGATGACAGCGATGACAGCGATGACAAATACAAACACTATTTAACAGTTACATTTGTACCACGAGTACTTTACGAATACGGTAATTGGAAGAATGAAAAGATTAAGAAAAAGTATATAGATATGGTTTATGAAAAATTAAAAAAATACAACAATGCATTTGGTAATATACACAATATTATTAAAGAAGAAGTTAGATATCTTAGATAACCATTTAATAAATATATTTACTTTTTAATAAATATATTTTTAACCGTTTAATAAATATCACTAAAATTTATACCTTTACATTCATTTACATATATAGATTTCACATTTATACTATCGACTTCTTTTATATTATAATCGTGGTCGTCGAAAAATATAATGTCATTTTTTGTTAAATCATTATGATTATTTAATATTTCTAATATCATATCTTTTTTACTAGTATATTCCGTTATACTATTTAAGCTAGGATCAACGTTTTTTGTTTCCTTAATTATACCATTAAATAATAATGGTGAAATATTTAAATAAAATAAATATTTACTAGGATTAAAATTATGAGTAGCTATATATAATATTTTATCATTGTCTTTTAAATACATTAAAAAATTTTTAACCCTTTTATGATATATTTCAGCATAATTTTCGTCTACTTTATGTAAATATAATGTATTATCTAAATCAAATACAAAAATATTATAGTCTTTTAATTGTTTATCCGTATTAATTCCTATATCTATAGTATTTTGTATTTTAAGTTTTCGTTTTTTTTGTGGATTTTCTCGTGTCATTGAGTAATTAATAATGTTATTTTTAAATTCGCTTTTTTCTTGAAATTTTAATTATCTTATCCATCCTTGGCGTTAGATGTAATGTTTCTGTTTTATTAAGATCTTTATAAATATTTGAAAAAAACGCCATGCAATAATATCATTAATGGTGTGGTTTTTGTTTATACATTCGGATAATGATTTAAAGCATATCAAATTTACTTTTTCGAATGGGTATAACAAAAGTTTTGATAGTTGCGAGTTTATGAGTATTTATATGAGAAAATTTTCTAGAACGAGTGGTGTATTGATTTACAAAGTTTTATGATATTGAATTATTTAAAACACAACAACACGACTGTGCATAAAAGTTATTAATAATATATAATAATATATTGCATTTACCAATATTTATCTAGTAATTTTATTACTTGTTAGTTTGAAGCGGTAATATTTATTCGATTTCTTCGACTGGTCTTATTTGATCTAATAAAAACCAATACTTATTTATATATGTTTTAATGATTGCCATATCATATGTTATAACGTTGTTTGTCAAAAGTAATATATTATTAAAATCGTTATTAAATTGATTTAATTTACTATATATAGTATTTATATCATTTATATTTTCAATTAGTTTTATTTCATCTTCTATTTTTTTTACATTTTGCAATAATGTATTAATCATATTTAATATTTCTGGTGATAATATTATTGTAGGTGGTGGAGGTATTGGTGTAGTTGGTGTTTGATTATTTTCATTTTCATCTGGTGTAAGAGGAACTGGTTCAGGAGAGTATTGATATGGTGGTATATTCATTTTTTATAATTGTGTTATAATTATACAAAATAAAAAAAAAACACATAAAAGATAAAATAAATAAACTATATATAATATTTTATTTATTTTCTTTTACATACATTAAAAAATTTTTAACCTTTTTATGATACATTTCAGCATAATTTTTGTCTACGCAATCAGATTTTATAATCAAGATGATTTTTTCATTCTAAATTTCTTTGGTTTTTGACTAGGTCTAGGTGCAGATTTAGGTGGTTGACGCGGGGAAATCGGTACAGGTCTAAGTTGATGTAATGGAATCGGAATATATATTGGTCTTTTTGGTATGTTTGTTTTTTGTTTTATATATTTACTACGTCCTTCACCACCGTTGTATCCACCACCATTGTGTCCACCACCATTGTATCCACCACCATTGTATCCACCGCCATTGTGTCCACCACCATTGTATCCACCACCGTTGTATCCACCACCATTGTGTCCACCACCATTGTATCCACCGCCATTGTGTCCACCACCATTGTATCCACCACCATTGTATCCACCACCATTGTGTCCACCGCCATTGTATCCACCACCATTGTGTCCACCACCATTGTATCCACCACCATTGTGATCCCAGTCGTGTCCGTTGTTGTGATCCCAGTCGTGTCCGTTGTTGTGATCCCAATCGTGGTCCCAATCGTGATCCCAGTCGTGTCCGTTGTTGTGATCCCAATCGTGATCCCAGTCGTGTCCGTTGTTGTTCCAGTCGTGTCCGTTGTTGTTCCAGTCGTGTCCGTTGTTGTGATCCCAATCGTGGTCCCAATCGTGTCCGTTGTTGTTCCAGTCGTGGTTCCAATCATACTCGTAATCATAATAATGAGGATAACACAACCAAGGATATAGATAACAATAGTAGTCATTGTATCCATTTATAGGGCGAGGTTGGGAGTTGTTAAATTTTATATTCATATGTTTATAATTAACTAATATATATTATTTATATATTTTATACGCGATAAACAAAATACAAGAAATAGATGTTTAGTTTAAAATTATTTTTAATTAAGATATTAATGAATATGATTGAAGAACTATTAGAAAGTTATGATAATGACGGTTATATATATTGTCTCATGACGGGGTTAAGTGTGTTATCTAATGGATCAAGTCAACAAGAACATTCATTAGTTAAGATAGGTAAGATTGGAATGAAAAAAAATGAGAATGAACAGCAAGTGATTGATAAGTTATTAAGACGTTATAATACGTATTATCCAGATTATGATGTAATTCATTTTATGAGAGTAGGAAATTGTCATAAAGCCGAGATGAGTATATTTGAATCATTAAAGCATCTTCATTATAAGAGAGAGATATATACATATGATATAAATGATATAACGAGTGCGTTTGAAAAGGCTAGAAGAGAATATCCGAGTATTCAGGAGAGGTTAGAGAATACTGATATATCTATTATATCAGAATTAAATAAGATACTTAGAGAGAGAGAATTTATTAATTAAAATTGAATTTAATTTTAATTGTAAGAATTTAAAAGTGAATAATGACATTACAGTATACATTAAATCAAATCAAATCAAGTAATTTAACAGAACACGATCCTATATTATTCAATAATGTCAAAGAAATCATGGATTCAAGAGACCCATATTATATCAAACAATTATATGATTTTATTAAAAATGATTCAGAAAAAAGAACAAAATCTACAACAGACGATTCTTTCAATAAAGAACTAACTGATAATATTCATCATTTTTGGAATAATTATTATTCATTCTTTGTTGGTGATTCTAATACATTGTTTTTTAAACACTAATCCCATTAATCTGGGTATACGTATATAATATAAAAAAATTGATTTTCGTTTATTTTTTATATTGTGTATATATATGAACCAAGTTGATTTAACAACAAGTAACGCCATTGATTCAACAGTAATTAGCGATGTTGAATATCAAAAAAGAAAAATTTTACGTAAAATAAGTGATATTATATATTTTGGGACATTTAAAGACGACATTGACTTGATAATTGATGATTGTTGTAAATTGAATACGACACTTGCAAATCAATATTTTTATGAATTGATTTCCAATTTACAATCCAATGATATGTATTTAAATGATGATATTTATATATTAGAAGAAATATTAAAAATACGTAAATTTCTAAATGCAAATTCGATTGATATTTCTAAATTAAAATTCGATTGATATTTAAAAATTAAAATATTTAAAAATTAAGATAAATGGATATTGATATTAATTTTGTGGAAAAGAATTCTATTGGTATTCAAACAGAGTCTTATGAAACTTTTGATATAAATGAATTGGAATTTGAAACGAAACATTTTTTTAAACATTTGTCGTTTGCAAATCAAAGTTATTTTGAACATTTTTGTGATGCAATAAAGTATAGTTTTATGAGTTTTAAAGCATCTTTTTGTTTTTTTGTTCATTCAATTTGGCCAGATATATATATAAAATTAGGATCAGAAATTGTTCACGAATTAAGTGGAATCATAAAAGAAAAATATACCAAGAGAATCAAAGAATTAATAAGGAAAGTATAAGAAAATGTATAAAGAAAGTGATAATTTTATCTTGGTCTAAAGATTACTGATCTGAAATCATTCATTTGTTTATCTGTAATTATATTATTTGTAATCGTTTTAAAATCAAAATTCAATAACCGTTGAATTAAGAAATAAATAGCATATACACCACATTCGCTGTTTTCAGATTGATGTTGTTTTTTATTATATAATTTTTTATAATCGTGTCCTTTTGATTTAAGATATTTATAAACTTTATTTATAAATGTTTGGATATTTTTATTAGGTAATTTGCCAACTGAATCATAATATTCAAGTGTTTTTGATTTGTTATCTATTAAAAATGCAACCCAATGGCTACCAGATTGGTTATGATTATCCAAGTTAAAAACCATACCTACTTTTTCATAATTAAAAATTTTGCGATAATCTACATCCGTAACTTTGTAAAAATCAGCAGGTAATGCTCCTAAAAATTTAAATGAAACAAATAAATTTTGATATTGTTGCAATACATTATTTATATCTTTTGTATTTAACCAAGATTCTCTTGTTTTTGTCATTTTAGGTTTAAATGTGAAGAATTTTATTTTATCTCTTAATTTTTTATCCTTTATATTCTTTATAAAATCTAAATCAATCCAACAATATTCATAAGGACATATATAATTTAATCTGTTGTATATAGAATACCATAATTCCCTTTTTGTTTTATTATTTATATCAATAGATTTTAATATGTTACATTTGTTTGAATCTAATGTATCTTTATCTTTTTTTACATCTGACAATTTTGGACATTTTTTATTCGTTTCAATATAATTATTGAACTCATTTGCTATTATTTTTAATTCATCGTGTTTAAAACACGTATAATGATCTAAAACATCTACATTTGGCGAACACGTTCCGTACGACATATCTATTATATATATACAAATAAAATTTAATTAATCATAAAATTAATCATAAACTTAATCGTAAACTTATAACAAATAAAAAAGTGATTTAAAAATACTGAACATTGTATTATATAAAATGTCACATTCTGGTGAATCTGATTATTACAATTTATTTATGTCTCAATTTATTCAAACTTTGGCTCAATTAAGTGCTGCTCTTGTTACATCTACATTAGCTGTACCAGCTTATAGCTATTATACAAGAAGATTTAATGTTGTGAGTCGTGAAAACACTATTGAAAAAACTATTGATAATACTATTGGTGATTTAACAGATGACATTACTGATTTAGATGACTCTGATGATGATAGCAGTAAATAAATTTTTAATAATTGACTGAATCACTATACATATTATATAATTTCTGCGAAGCATATTTTGATATCGCGTACATATAATTCATTATTATTTATCAATAATAATGAAACAAAAAATAAAAAAATTGCACGTGTTTATTTATTAAATGGTAAACTTGGATATAAATGAAAGAGAAATGTATAACTATCGAATTTAGTAAAAGATATGGGAAATTTCGTTAAAAATTTTGATTTAAAAACAATTATTAATATAAATTAAAATGAATCAAGATAAAAAAGTAGCACTCGTAACGGGGATTTGCGGACAAGATGGCTCAACACTTGCAGAATTATTATTAGAAAAAGGATACATAGTACATGGTATTATTAGACGTTCTGCAACATTTAATACTCAAAACATTGATCATATTTTCGACAAACTTCATTTGCACCACGGAGACCTTACCGATAGTATGAATGTTTTTAACATTATATCAAAAGTTAAACCATCTGAAATATACAACCTTGCCGCGATGTCACATGTGAAAGTGAGTCACGATATTGAAAATTACACGTTTCAAACAAATACCTTAGGTATACTTAATATCTTGCAAAGTGTTAAAAATTTAGGGATGGAAAAAACATGTAAAATATATCAGGCGTCAACTAGTGAAATTTTTGGCAATATTACAGATGGTAGTTTTAAATTAAATGAAGATTCACCTCAAAATCCATGTTCAGTGTATGCGATATCAAAATATGCTGCCCAACAATTATGTAATATGTATCGTGATGCTTATGGAATGTTTGTTGTGAATAGTTTACTTTTCAATCACGAAAGTCCACGTAGAGGTGGAACTTTTGTTACAAAAAAAATTACTAATTATGTTGGAAAATATTATAAAAATAATTCAATTAAACCTTTAGAATTAGGTAATTTAAATGCTAAACGTGATTGGTCTCATGCAAAAGATATGTGTTATGGAATATTCTTAATGCTTCAGCAAGAAACACCAAAAAATTATGTTTTATCTAATGATACAACTCATTCTGTTCGTGAATTTGTTGAATTGGCATTTAAAGAAATTGGTATTGAAATTGTATGGCAAGGATCTGGTGTAAATGAGGTAGGTATTAGAAAAGGAACAGAAAATGATTTAGAACCACATGTAATTGTAAAAGTTAATCCCAAATATTATCGTGATATTGATATAGAATGTTTAATCGGAGATTCTTCAAGAGCAAGAAATGAGTTGAAATGGTTGCCAAAATATAGTTTTGAAGATTTAGTAAAAGAAATGGTTGTAGCAGCTATTAATTGAAGATGTGTATAAAAGATTTATATTTTTTAATATTATTAAATATAAGACTTGATTGAATATAAGATGAATAGTACGGCTTGTAATGTGTGTCAAAAAAAGTTATACGGATATGTATATAAGGATTTTATGTATTGTAATTATTGTTTTCATATTAATAAGACAGATAATATATTAACTGAGGTAAAAAATAATAATCGATTAGATAATTTTAAAGAATATATATTGAATACGATTGATTATTTAGATTTAAACAAATATGGAAAATTAAATGTGTTAGTCGTAAATGACATAGATTCAATATTTATTGATAAAGTTTATAAAAAATTATCAAACAAGATTGGTAAATACAATGTTCATACTGTTTCTGTAACACCACATTATAATTCTAGTTATTTTTCAAGTCATAAACATTACAAATATTCTTTGACTGATTATATAACTGACATAGTAAAAAATGAATACGGTTCATTTGATATTATTTTATTAAATGATAGTTTGATTTACACAAGTAATCCTAAGGATTTATTAGAATATTGTAAAAGATTGAGTAATATGAATACTATCATATTATGTGCAAATATTCACACATCTATTTTTCACTCAATTGATATTTTAAATTTAACACGATATGTGAATAATGTATTTAATACAAATTCTTTAAAATTACTTTGTAATAATGTAGAATTAGATTTAATTAGTTGTAGTACATTAGATAATAGTAGTTTTGTCTCTATACTGAGTTTACACTTTGATAAAAATAACACAGTAGTTGAAGATATATTAGATATTTTATATAATGAAATAACATACAACATTTATAACAAAAGTGAATATAGAAAGATTTCGAATTATTGGAATGATTTCATAATACACGTTACCGATTTATTAAATAAATACTCTGCAATCGGATATAATAACCCCATTTTTATAAACTATTCTAAAAAAGATGATTTGTATTTTAAATTTGAAAATGTTAACTGTATCACAAAAACAGATTTACATACCTTTGATAAAATGGATCCAGATAATACTCTAATCATTATTACAGATTTTGAAAACAGTGATACTATAAAGCAAACTATAAAACAACAAAATAATAATAAGAAATGGTTGATATTTGATTTACATAAAATGATTGCGTATAATATATAAAATAAATTATGCTAAATAAGAAGAAATGACAGCTAATAATGCAAAAACAACTGCAAATATATTTTTTACATTCATTGGTTCGTCATATAAAAAGTAACCTAACGTTGTTGCAAGTACAATACTTATACTAGACCATATTACATTAACTTTACTTAAAGAGAATTTATGATAAGCATAATGTAATATAATACCTACCATTATATATGCGAGTAAACCAAGTAGGTAATTTAATGATGAATTATTACTTCTTTTTAAAGTATTTTGTGCTAATGATTCTACTAGTGCTATTAAAATAACTATAATTAGTAGCTCATCTACTATAGAGTTTTCCATCCATTGTTGAATATTTTTAATTAGGTCACTCATCTTTTATAATAACAAAACAAAATAAAAAAATATAAGTATGATATATTTTTTTAAATTCATTATTAAATACATATATTATTGTAAATGGAAATAATTTCTAATAGTGATGTAAATTCTAATATAATCTACCGTCTTGATAATTTACCAGCTGACATAATAATTCACATTATGAAATATACAAACGTACCTACAATAAGTAAAATGAATTATGCAAATCGTCATTTTAATCAAATAATAGATAATTATATATGGGAATTAGTTGATAATTTAATAACAGACACAGATACAATATTAATTCCTAAAACGATAGAGACATTTAAAAAATATAGATATTTAGTAGATTGGAGTAATATTATGTTATACAATAGAGAAAACAATACTACTATACCGGAAGATGTTATAAAATGGATCCCAGACAATATTGATTTAGATATGATTTGTGTATATCAAACATTTTCAGAAGATTTAATTAGACATATTTATCTTAAAGTATCACATGGTTCATTGATAGCAAAACAAGTATTACCATTGGATATATTATATTCTATTGTAGATAGTCAAAATGATTTAGGACAATTATCATCAATAGATTGGGATAATATATGGGAATATCAAAAGGTTGATATTAATTTTATAAAACGTTATATAGATAATATCAATTGGTATAATTTATCTTTTAATAAAGAAGTGATTAGTTATGATTTTATACGGGAATTTGGTGAGAATCTTATATGGGAAGAGTTTACAAAACACGGTATTCACGAAAATATATTGATATATTTTATCCATAAATTCAATTGGGTATCGTGGATTAATATATGCAGATATACAGAATTATCAGATGATTTTATAGAATCATATCTTGGTCATTTAGATGTAAGTTCTCTTTTACGATATCAAAAATTATCCGAAACGTTAATCGAAAAGATAATATCAAATTTTGATGATTTTGATAGAGATTTTCATTTTCAATCTATAGGTACCTATCAGAAATTATCTAAAAATTTTATTAAAAGATATAAGGAATATTTGCCTTTAAGAATTATTATTCGTAATAAAAAAATTAAGAGGAGTATTATACACGAAATTTATTCAAATGAACTTGAATATTACAAAAATTAACAAAAATTAACAAAAATTAACAAAAATTAACAAAAATTAACAAAAATTAACAAAAATTAACAAAAATTAACAAAAATTAACAAAAATTAACAAAAATTAACAAA
>Ga0208811_1000013_pt1 | contig 60209 bp, 47 predicted proteins | sample Colrivmet1561A02_FD_187681 | JGI IMG/M metagenome (GOLD analysis project Ga0208811, IMG submission 187681) | Estuarine microbial communities from the Columbia River estuary - metaG 1561A-02 (SPAdes) (version 2) | ecosystem: Environmental > Aquatic > Marine > Intertidal zone > Estuary | place... | reverse complement strand
AGTTACTTTAGCTGATTTCATTAGCAACCATTTTTACATTTGCCACCTTTTTTCATCATAGATGTACCATACTTAGCTTTAGTTAAACCTACAGCTTTTGTAGCTTTACCTGTGTAGTTTTTACCAATTTGTCTTGTGTAAGAACCTAATTGCATAGATACAGTGCCACCATGCTTATATTTCTTCTTCATACCACCTTTCTTCATAGTAGGTACCATAGAAGCAGCTTCACCACCATATTGCATTTTTTTACCAAACTTAGCTTTTTTCTTAGCACCTGCAATCTTATCTGCAAATGTAGCACTAGGATTATTATCTACACCAGCTTTTACTGATAACATACCAAATGATGTACCATTCTTAGCTTTCTTTTTTATTTTACCACCATTTTTGTTATCATACATGTTCATATCTCTAGGAACACCAACACGTTTTTCAACAGTTTTTACAAGAGAATCAGCTTTTCTTCTATTAGAGGCCTTTTCATCTAACATTCCTCGTAATCCTTTTGGACCTATTTTAGGATTTGCATATTTTAAAGAATCTGCAGTTTTAAAAGTTTTTTTAGTATAAGCTGCGTCATCGTCTCCTCTTTTATTAAATGCATCATATTTTGCTTTTATTTCTGAAGCTTTTTTCTTTATTCCACCTAAAATACCATTTTGTGCTTTCTTAATTATTTTACCACCTTTTTTCATAGGTTGTGCCATAGATCTTCTTTCTGCTATAGCTTTAGCTATTTGTGGATTTTCAGCACCTCTTGCATCTCTTCTAGCACTAATTCTGCTAGCTACTGTTCTAGCTCTTAAAGGATTAGATTCTTCAATTCTATCAACTCTTTTCATTTGACGATCATTAAGATTCTTAGGTTTTACTATTACTCCCATTTTTTATATTTTAAATTGTTAACATTTCCATTTACGTAAAGACTTATTAATCCTACTGTTAGGATCATTAGCAGTCTTAGAACTTGTAAGTTTACTTTTCATACCAGACATCCTAGCACAGAATGATTTCTTTCTAGGACCTCCTTGAGGTTGTGGTGCTTTAAGACCTGGTTTACCTGGGTTAGCTCTGTTGTAAGAGGCTCTACCTTTTGCATTGAGTCCTCCTGAAGGATTCTTACCTTCCTTACGTTGCCAAGCTGGAGAAACTTTACCACCTTTCTTTAATGATGTACCATCTTTTTTAATTAGATGACCATTAGGAACAGGTGTGATAGCACCCTTAATAGGACTTAGAGTGTCTCCATTTCTGAGAACACCTTTCCCTACATAGGCTGTAGCTTTCTGTGGGTTCCAAGGACCTGCTTTTCTTATACTTGCCATTATTTACCTTTTCTAGCTCTGCCCATTGCTTTAAATGTCTTAGCTAAAGCTTTACGCTTAGGAGTACATGTAGCTTTGGTCATTGGTGTACAATATCCTTTGTGTTTAGGATTAACAGCATCTTGTATCCAATTCTTTTTAGCTGTTGCCATAACTATTTCTTTTTAGATTTCAACTTAGGAGCCATTTCACCACTACGCTTCTCCACTAATTCAGATTCACGCTTTAACGCTGCTTTTCTGAAACCTGCTGGATTAACTTCTTTTGTAGCTTTTTGTTTTTTATCAAGACCATAAGACTTTTCAGAACGACCCATCTTACCACCCATTTTCATCTTAGTGGCACCTAGTTCTTTATCTCTAGTTAACTTAGCTTTGCCTTTAGCACCTGCTAAGGTAGCTTCTTGAACTTTAGTCCAAGCACCTTGAGGATCAATAGGTCCTACACGTTTGTCAGAAGCTTTCATTCCTGATAGGCTACCCATTCTATCTTTTGTTATCTTTGCCATTATTTTTTAGTTTTAGCTTTTATTTTCTTTTCTTGTTTTAACATGGCAGCTGTAGGTTTCTTTCCAGATCCTTTGTTAGCACGAATGTTGTCCCATAGTCCTCTTTTAGAATATGAACCATCAGCACGCTTTAGCATACCACCTGCTTTCATTTTGGTTTTACCACCAAACTTTTGCATTATAACCTTACCATTTTTATCAGTTTTGTATGGGTTCTCACCTTTTTTATAGATTTTATCATCTAGTATAGGTCCTTTTTTAGGAGCTACTTTAGCTTTAGGTTTAGTTGCTGAAGCTTTTTTAGCACCTAACATCTTATCATAGTTACTATTTTCATAGTTAGACTTAGACTTTGGAATCATCTTTCCAGGAAACATCTCACTCTCAACCATTCCTTTAGGAACATTTTTGCCTGTTTGGGCTTTCTTCATAACTTTTGCCATAATCTTATTTGTTTTCTGGAATCTCAACAATTATACCTGATTCAACACCACTAGCTAATGTTTTTTCAAGAACATCACCAGCTTCATGTGCTAGGATAATAGTCTGTGCTTCCTTTGTACTTGTAATAGAACGTAATGTGTTCAATAACAATCCAAAATCATTACCACTGATTGTAAAGTTTGTCTCTGGAGACCAGGCATACTTCTTTGTTGGGTCAAATTTAGGACCTTGAGGTGCTTGTTTAGCAACGTCTTCGAAATTGATAATCTCTGCCATATAATTATATTTTTGGTTTAGTCACAAAGATATGTGTTTACTGCGTATCTTCCAAATTTATTTCAAACACTATAGTTGCAGAACTCTTAATACTTTTAGATAGATTTAATCTAATCTTGAACAGGTTGTGTAGCTTTAATATCTCCTGCAGCAACATATCATTGTACATAGGCAATGAGGGAGCTAATCTAAAGTGGTACGAGAGAGGGTTCTTAGTGATCTCTAACGTAGAAAGTTCATCAACTGAAGCAATTACTCCCTCAAGATGTGCAAAATAAGCAAGTTCGTTATCTTGCATCACTTGAGGGAAGAATTTTTTATTTACTTGCATTAAGACAAGGTTAATAAGTATTTAGTTTTTGCAGCTTCACCACTTAAGGCATCAGCTAAATTAGCTATGTCGTGATAGCTATTTGATTCAGCATAGCTTTTCAATGAAGATGCAAAAGATAAAAGATTTGAAACACACTCATTCCCTGTACAATTTGTAAGAGGTTCTATCTTGTATGGAGTGGGTCTTTTACCTGTATATCCCATAAGCTTTTCAATTACACCATCTTTGAAATCATGTACGTAATCATACAATCCTCCTAGAGCTTGATGCTCTGCATAACTCTTTGTTTGCCAATGGGTTAAATGTAATTGCTCATGAAAATATGTAAGCTTCCCAGCTATTGTTTCCAAGTTTAATTCTCCTGATTTCATCATCTCCTCAGGGAATAATGATTTTGCCATTGTTATTGGGTTTAACGAGGTTCTGTAGTTGTTGTACTGGTGGTACTAGTAGACGTACTAGTAGAAGTAGTTGTTGTAGTAACTGGAGCTTCTGTAGTAGTGGTTGTAGTAGTTGTAGGATTACAACACTCATTTGCATCTATCTCTTGCCAGTTACCAACCTTTGGTTTTGATCTTTGTAGTATTAAACTACCTGCTATCACACGTCCTGTACCATCGTAACGTACATACGCTTTTAATCTATTATTGCTATTTGCCATGTTTATTTAATTTTAACGAGGTTCAGTGGTTGTTGTTGTTGTTGTAGGAACATAATTGCAGCATTCATAAGCTGGGATCTCTACCCACTTACCCACTTTTGGTTTCTTTCTTCTTAAGATTAGGCTGCTTGGAACGATTCTTCCAGTACCATCAAAGCGTACGTATGCTTTGAGAGGGCGATTAGTATTCTGGGCCATAATTAATAATTTATATTATATTTTGTTTTTATTTCTATAAGTTGTGTTAGATAGTAATGATTAGCTTTTTTCTTAGTAGTCTCATCATTAAGCACCTTATCTAAATGTGTATCTAGAAAAGGATCTTTACCTGCGTGATATGCTCCTTTATAGAAAGCAGGATATCCCATACTAGTCTGTCCTGTAATCCCTGCATTGTGTAACAATGTTGTTCTGTCTAGCTTCTCTATAGGATCTGAAGACCAACAGAATTCCAATTCAGGAATGTTTTTTGTTTCTTTCTCTCTAAGCCAAACGTTCCATAACACAGCCCACATATCTGCACACCAGCTTTGAAACCCTTTGTCTTCATTTTTGAAGAACTCTTTATTTATATTCTGAAGGTAGACACGTATTAATATACAGTCATTCATTACCTTCTTCCAAAACTCACTATCTATATTCTTAAGGAAGTATTGAGCTCCTCCTGAATGATCATTGTTAGCTTCAGCTATCTCTCTTGTTATACCCACTAAGCTTGTAAGCTCAGCTAAGACATCTCTAGTTCTATACTCTTCCAGCTTATCTGGTAGAACATCTCTTTCTTTACTATCAAAATATGAAGCGTTGATATAACTGTTTGTATCAGACAAGTAGTTTACATCATCATCTTTAAATTTATCTATATCAAACTTTTCTGTGAAGATTACATCACAATCACAATAAAAAACTGCTTTGGATACCATCTCAGGATTGTCCTGAAAATATCTCATTAAGCAGTATGGACGTAGGATAGGAATATAAACTCCTAAATACTTACTTACATCTCCTGTATCCTTGTAGAAAGCAAACTTTGCTTCTGGATACAGTTCCATGATCTTCTCCCACTTTCCATTGTATTCTCTAAAACTAGGTGTATACACTAAGACAATTGCCTTGTCTGAATGTCCAAGCTTCTTCAAGCTTTCCAACCATAGATGTACCTGCCATGTGTAGTATACATCATCTGGCTGTGCACAGATAAATTTAAGATCCTTCATATATGTAGTTTATTGGTTTTCTCTTTATTAAGGAGCAGGTGTGGTAGTTGTTGTTGTTGTCCCACCTTTATATAATATACCTGTAAGATATTCTAATTGCTTAGATATCTGCCAAAGTAATTTAGACTTTTGACTCCAGCCTATTTGTTGTGAAGGTATTGCCATTTTATTTTATTTATCCTACTTGATTTACTGTTACAATAAGACCAGGAATAGCAGGAATGTTTCCTGTAGCTGCAGCTGATTGAATAGTTATTCCATCATCTACATTACTATTTATTTCCCATTTAAGTTGTACATATTCATTAGCACTTGTTGTCTTAAAGAAAAAGTTCCATGCTGGTACAACATATATAGAGTTGGAAGGAAATCCTATTTGTGAAGCACTATTAGGTACACTTACACCATTTTGTGCTAACCAAATATGTATATGTGATGCAGTATTACCAGCAGTCTTTTGCATCTGTGCACTAAACGCTATACTATATACACCAGGATTAGCTATTGTTATTTGATTACCAGAAACAATTGAAACACCACTGTTCCAAGAATCTGAATTATTAAGACCCATTGTAAGAACAGTTCCTGCAAGACCTGTTTGACTTGTAGTATCATAGAAAGATCCTAAATAACCACCAACAGCTCCATTAGCTCCACTAGTTCCAGCAGTTCCTGTAAGACCAGCTGTTCCAGCTGTACCACTTACTCCTGAACTTCCTGATTCACCTGATGTTCCTGAAGTACCATCTATACCAGAAGTACCAGTTTCGCCACTTGTTCCTGATGAACCATTATCACCTGAAGTTCCAGCTGTTCCATTTATTCCACTAGTACCATCTATACCAGAAGTTCCATCAATTCCTGAAGTACCACTTGTTCCACTAACTCCATTAGTACCACTAACTCCATTAGTACCACTGATACCATTAGTACCACTGATACCATTGGTACCACTGATACCAGACGTACCAGAAAGACCTGAAGTTCCAGACGTACCTACAACACCACTAGTTCCTGATGTTCCTGATAAACCAGCAGCACCACTAGTACCAGACGTACCTGTTCCACCACCACCTGCGTTGTATGCAACACCATTTATAGCCTCTAATTGCTTAGAAATTTGCCACAAGAGGTTTTCTTCTGTTCCCCATCCTATCTGTCTGCTTGGTATAGCCATGATTGCGAAAATTAATGTTCAAAGATATGTTACTTTTTAATATTAACAATGAGTGTCAATAATTTACAATAACAATTTTAGTTATATGTGTTTTAACTTTTTTAGTTAGAGAATCTTCCATCAATCTTCCACATGATTTCATTCCCTATTTTGGTCTCAAGCTCAGGATTTACCACACTTAAAGTAAGCATAGTGAGCTGAAAGCCTAACGCAAACACTACCCAGGCAAACATAAGACGTACAAATACATCAATAAATTTTATATTTTTCATCGTCCTTGTCTATTATAAGGTTTAGTTGCTTTGTCCTTAGGACCTTTAAACTTGGTAGCTTTGCCACATTTACGCTTACCAAATGTAATTTTTCTTGAATTACCTACTGATTTTGCCATATTGGTTTATTTTAAACTTTGAAACTGTATTAGAATAATTGCTATTAATATAATCTTTTGAGCTAAATGGTATCTCTCCATATTATCTATACTACTTTCTCTTCTAAAGAAAATGTCTCTGTTAGCCTCATACTTCCATTTGTATTGCATTGCATCATAAAGCTTTCTTCCTAGACTGTCACATTTGTTCTGTAATGAGTCTATAATAAGTCTATTTGCCTGAGCATCAACCTTTAATGAATCTATTTGAAACTTATATTGTTTATATAATGTATTAATTGCATTCCCTTGTTCAATGGTCATTATCACCACAGAATCCCTACCTATCTTTCTTGTCTTTGGGTATTGGGAATAGGATGAAATTGCTACCAGTGTCAGAACTAACACTATCAAGAGCTGCTTTAACTTCATTTAATTCTATTTTGAGAGTGGTAACCTCTTCTTTAAGGTTGGTTATGTTTTGAACTGTTTCCTTTACAATCTTCTTTTGTGTCTCAGTAGCCTGAGCTTGAACCTGTAGACTTAGTTTATTATTTGTTTCAACTTTGCTAAGAAGCTCTTCAAACTCCCTGTCTTCTTGAATAGAGCTATCAATTTTTTGAGCAGTTGTAGTTTGGCATCCATAGATGAGTGGTATTAATATGATTAATAAATATTTCATTAGTTAAGTTTTTTGATTGCTCCCAACTGTTGCAAAGTTTGCAACTGTGTAGTAGTTACAGCCTTAGCTGAATCACTAACTCTTAAAGATTCTTGTACTCTATCTAATCTAGTTTCTACCTTATCAATACGTACATTCTGAGAAGCTGCTTGCTCTTTGAATGTTGTACGAACATCTACGTATAGGTATGAAATAGCAATGAGCACCAAGAAAAGGGTGCCCACTATTGGGTTTTTAGCAAACTCCTTAAAGCTTATTGGCAAAGGATTTGCTGAGATGTTTGTTTCTTTTTTCGCTGCCATTATATACTACCATTTAAAAGGTTATTGTATTCATTGAAGTGTTTGATACGATCTGGAAGACCAATTGTTCCACCATTAACACGTTTAGTCACCTTAGTAACTACTACGTCTGTAGCCCCCTCGTCAGCAATCTTATGTAATCCATTCTTATGGAAGAACCAAGCTGCAGATAAAAGTGGGTACTTTGTAGCTACAAGATCTGGAGTAGCTAGGATGTCATCTTCTACAGTCTTGTCAAAAGCTGTATAGTTATCCTTTCCTGTTAACTGGATGTAACCACGTCCTCTAAACTTATAGCCTTCACCAGAAGCCTGAGGACCATTACCCATACGATTAGCATAAACAATGTTAGCAATCTTTTCAGGCTTGCGTTGGTACTCTTTAGCACTTTCAGGTGTAAAATACTTCTTAAAGATGCTCTGTAAACCAGCAGCACCATAGTTTAAGTTTTCTGTAACAACTTTGAATCCACCAGATTCATGTCCACATTGGGCCAAGAAATGAGCTAAACGCAAAGGTGTATTGATTTCAAACTTATCTAATACACCAGGGATCTGTGCAATCACTGTATCAGGAACATGTCCTTTTAACTTGTCTATGTTCATAGTTATTTAATTTTCCAATAGCTATTAAATCCATATATAACTTGGCTATTGTTGTTTATTCCAATATGTAAACCAAATATCTTATCCTTCTTAGTTTTGTAAAGTACTCCCCCCTGTATAGTTTGAAGTTCTAGTTGTTTGGTGTTGGTGAATCCACCACCAATAAATAGAGCCCCCTTAGGAGGAGTCTGTTTAGTGATGATGTTTGTCACAGTAATTGTTGGGATCTTATAGTTGTATTTATAAGACCTGTTCTGTAGCTCGTTTTTATGTACTGTATCAGCTACAGCTACATAGCCTAAGGTATCTAGCTTGACAGTGTCAGCGTAGATCTTCTTTGCCAAATGGGCAACGACCAAAGCATCATATTGTGCTTTAAGCTTAGGGTAGTTTGTGTCTGCTATATATTCTGGAGGTAGTGTGTCATGGATTATCTCTTTAACCTTTAACTTCTTGATAATCAATAAGTCATGATGTATCCAGGCTGTATCGTGTAACGTTACAGTATCAGCTTTTATTTGAGGAGCATTACATCCTTTGTGTTGAAGAGCCACTGTAAACAGTAAAGCCATTATTACAAATACTAGAATTTTATTCATTATCTTCAGTTTGGTTTTTCTTATTGATAAACTTGTCTACAGAAGCAATTCCAAAACAAGCTATAGTCAAAACTTTGAATGAGTCATATATGAACTCATTGACAACCAACTCTTTATGTAATGTGCCAGTAACAATGTCTGCAATTGCAAACACTACCATGATTACAAAAGAAGCAAAGCCAATTACAGCTTTCTCATTGATTGTGTTATTGTCATCAAATAGATCAGAGAAGAACTTTTTCATATTTCTGTTTTTTTAATAGGTCTTTATTAGGCAATATAGCATAATATGAGGTCATTAGAGACTCCTTAACTGGAAGATTAGAATAAGGAAAACTAGTTGTAGTCTTATACAATTGTCTCTCTAGGTTGTCAATACGTGTCTTATCTACATTAGACTGAGCCATCAAAGCTTTGACGTCAGACTTGATTTCGTTTACATCATTCCAAATTAGCAGGGCCATTGCTGATGCTAGACTTGGAAATATCCACACTTTAAATGCGTTAATTGCAGGGGTTTCTCTCATAGCTATAAATAAAAATGCACCCAAGTTGGGTGTAGTGTTTAAGATATTTAGATTTAATTACTTCAGACCATACTTGATCCACTTGTACCATATACGCTCATGGATAAAGTATTGGATGGGCTTATAGATAAGCTCAGCTACACCAAAGGCAGCTCCCACCCTTATAGAACCAGATATCCACCACATCAAAAGGAACCCTATTAGGGTACTGATTATTCTATAGCTAATGGTCTTAGCTACATGTCTTTTAATTAGGGGCATGCTTAGGGGCAAAACTAAGTAAAAAAGTTGAAACTACCAAATCTTTTTTAGTAGGGCTGATAGGACTTCTCCTCTACAAAATCAGAGCCAAACTTCATATTAATTTCTTTCTTAATACGTGCTCTTTCATCATTCAATTTGTATACATTTCTAGCAAAAGCTACAAACTCTTTACCAAAGTCTTTAGCTCTCTCTAGGTCCCTGAGATCATCTTCCACCTTCCATAGCTCCTTGTTGATTTCAAACAAGTTTTTGGTAAGAGGGTAGTCAGTCATCAATGGATCTTCTGTTTTAAGAACCTCTATAAGATATATTAATTCTTTCTTAACATTCTCTAACTTAGTAGGGTCCTGTATCTTAGATGCTTTGATCATAAGTATAGTGTACTTGTCTACAATTTCTCCTAATGAAACTTCAATTTTCATAGCAAAATGTTTTTTATTTTAAACAAAAGTAGTACATTTGTAGTAAATATCCAAGACATGATTATAGTTATTTTTGGGCAGCCTGGAGCTGGTAAAACCACCATAGCCCAACACTTTGTCAAAGACACCTTTCATCATATTGATGGGGACATATTACGAGACATTTTCAAGAACAAAGATTATAGTAGGGAAGGTAGGATCAAGAACCTAAATAGAGCTAGTGATATAGCCACCTACATAAACTCTGTATACTCAAATGTAGTGTTATCAGTGGTGTATCCTTATGAAGAATGTAGAGAGTATCTAAACAAATTAAATAAAGGTGTTAAATGGATCTATCTCATCTATCAAGAAGATAGAGGAAAAGACCAATTTAAAGTGGAAGATTTTGAGCTTCCATATATGGATAATGTAGATTTAATTCTAAACACTTCAGTAGACTCAGTGGATGTGTGTGCTGATAAAATTAAAAATGTATGCAGAATATTCTAGCAAAGGGTAATGGTAAAGGAAATGGTTGGGCTATGTTTATAGGTAGATGGCAACCATGGCATGAAGGACATAGATGGTTAATTGATCAACAGTTAAACCAGGGAAAGAAGGTATGTATAGCTATTAGAGATATGGAAACTGATGAAAAGAATCCATACTCAGCAATTCAAGTAATGATGAATATCACCAATGAATTAATAGATCTTGTAGAAGAGGGTATGATAAGAATCATGATTGTTCCTGATATAGAAAGTATTAATTTTGGACGTGGTGTTGGCTATGATATCATTGAACATATTCCTCCTGCAGAAATACATGACATCTCAGCAACAAAAATTAGAGAACAAATGAATAAGAATGAAGAAGATATTTTATAACGCATCACTGCCTAGATCTGGGTCTACATTATTGCAAAATGTGCTAGCACAAAACCCAGACATATATGCCACTCCTACTAGTGGTCTATCTACATTACTGCAATCAGCAAAAGAAACATACAGTAGGCGATCTGAGTTTGCTGCATTAGATACAGCTCTTATGAAGAAAGCTTTCTTAGGATTTTTAAGAGGAGGTATAGAAGGATTTACTAATAATCTTTCAGACAAGCAGTATATCTTAGATAAAAGTTTTAACTGGGGAGGTGATTACTATCTATTGAAATATATGTTCAATGGAGAGTCACCAAAGATTATAATAATGGTAAGAGATTTGCGTGAAACAATTGCTTCTATGGAATCACAGTATAGATTCTCTCCACAACATGTCTATCCTAAAGTTGATTTAGAAACTACACAACTTACTACCTTAGAAAAAAGATTAAAATATTGGGGGACTACTAATCCTTTTGGATTGACTTTAGATTTTCTTCAAGAGATATTTACAGCTAAGATAGAGAATGAAATATTTTTTGTAAAGTTTGAGGACTTTTGTCAATTTCCAGAACCTATCATAAGGAGTTTATATAAATATTTAGAAATCCCATATTTTGCTCATGACTTTGATAACATTGAACAAGTGACTGATCAGAACGATGGGTTCTATATATTCAGTCATAAGATACGAAAACAACTAAGACCTGTTGAACCTAAGGCTTTAGATATACTTGGACCAGAAGCATGTAACTGGGTGTATAAAAATTATGAGTGGTTCTTTAAAAAGTTTAATTATGCCTTATAGCTCAACAGCGTTTAAAGAAGAAGTAAAGCGTCACATATTAGCTAACCTACCTCTTCATACTAAAATATTAGATGTAGGTCCTGGTGCAGGTACATATGGATCAATGTTACGTGACTACTATAATATAGATGGATTAGAAATCCATGAGCCTTATATAGATAAGTTTAACCTTAGAAGTATATACAACAAAGTAATGGTGGGAAACATCCTAGCATTTGACGTCTCTCCATATGATTATATTATATTAGGAGATGTACTAGAGCACATACCAAAGTATGAAGCTATCAATCTGGTAGCTAAGATTAACTCTGCAGGTAAGAAGTGTTTAATAGCTGTACCTTATCTATATGAGCAAGGAGAGTATGATGGTAATGTACATGAGATACATCACCAACCAGACTTAACAAATGAAATATTCCTAGAGAGATATCCAAGCATGCACTTGTTATATAAAGATGCAGGATATGGATACTATATAAATTATTAATATGAGTAATATAGAAACTTTATATCCCCATGGTGGATATATATTTAAACTACACTTTGACTTTGATTGGAAAACATTATATCCAATATGCAAAGAGTTAGTTAACTCAGAACTTGCATACTCTCCACTAGTAAAGAATGGTAAGAGTTCACATATGAACAAGCTATCTCCTCATAAGATAGAAGAATTTAGACCATATTATATGTGGTTGTCTTCTTTAATTAAAGAAATCTTTACAAAGAATTGTCAATACTCTGAGGATGTAATGGAATATTTTGTTGCTAATAGTTGGGTGAATGTACAAGGAAATGGAGGACACACTACAGTGCACAATCATGCTAATGTATTTATGGTGGCAACTGCTTATTTGAATCTACCTAAAAATGGTGGGTTCTTTGAATGCGTAGATCCATTGGAGTATAACAAAAGTAATCAGTATCACGATGATCCTAATTGGATGTGGAAAGAAGTGCCTGCAATAACTGGTGATGTGTTAGTGTTTCCTGGTTGGTTAAAACATAGAACACAAGTGAACAATGCTCACTCTAAATTACTTATTGATGACAATGGTGTAGGACGTGAGGAAAACTCATCTGAAGATAGATGGGTTTTGACTACAAACTTTACACAAGAATTTAAAGAAATAGTATAATGAAACCAGTCTGTTTAAACTTAGAAGAATGTAATGGGTTAGGGGACCTTATATGTGCCACCCCCACCATCAAGAAACTACATGATGCATACCAAAGAAAGATCACTGTCATCTCTCAGATGCCTGAGCTATTTAAAATGAATCCCTATGTAGAGAAGAGCTACAAAGCTGCATCAATAGATATGGATTATTTCAAAGCTAATTACATAATGCACAACTCTTTCTATCTAGTAGGTAAGAAGGATGAGCGTGGTATAGAGATGAAGCATAACATGATGGACATCAGACAGTTCCATGCTATACACCTAGGATTTATGCTTGGACAAAATGAACTAGAATGTTATTACAAACCTACAGAAGAAGATGCTTGTACAGATGGATTTAGTGATAAAAGTACATCTGGTACCAAAAGATATATAGTGATACATCCTGTTAACAGCTGGCCTAATAGAACATGGTCACAAGAGAACTGGTTAAACTTATCTAAAGAATTGATTAAATGGGGATATAATGTAGTGGCTGTAGGAAAAGATAGCTCTGAGACAGGGTTCTTTAATGTACAGAAACCTGTACATGAGATGGACAATAACATTACTAATCTAATGAATAAGACATCCATATCTCAAACGTGGTATCTGATTAATAATGCTGCAGCTGTTATCACCATGGACTCAGGTATTCTTCATCTAGCAGGTACAACAGAAACACCTATAATTGAATTAGGATCTCCCATCAACCCTGAGTTTCGTAGACCATATAGAAAGACTAGTAAGCATATATACGTAAGAGGAGGCTGTGGATTACACTGCAGTTCTAACATGAAGTATGCTCTTGAGTATTGGCCTACGATAGACTACGTACAACCACTGATTGGATGCTTAGAGAAGAAAGAAACCTTTGAGTGTCATCCATCTGTAGCACAAGTAATTCATGCAATTAACAATAACATATGAAAAAACTATTAATCATCACTCCTCACTTATCAACAGGAGGAGCACCACAGGTAACTGTAAATAAAGTAGAACTATTAAAAGATCACTTTGAAATCAAAGTGGTAGAGTATGCATTCTTAGCATGGCAGTTTGTTGTACAAAGAAATAGAATCATTGACATGCTTACAGAAGGAGTTAACTTCCATTCTTTAGGAGAGAATAAGTTTGATGAACTGTTGCAAATTCTGCAAGACTTCAAACCAGATGTAATCTCTATGGAAGAATTCCCTGAGATGTTTATGAATGAAGAATGTGCTGACTATATATATGATGCAGAGAGACCATGGAAGGTTGTAGAAACTACACATGATAGTTCATTCAATCCTAAAAACAAATACTATCTACCTGATAAGTTTGTATTTGTCAGCTCATATAATTCATTCCAATACATTACATTAAATGTGCCTACAGAGGTAATTGAATATCCTATTGATAAGAAGGTTAGAAACAAGGTAGAAAGACAACAACAACTTGGCTTAGATCCTGAATACAAACACTTTGTAACTGTAGGGTTGTTTACTCCTAGAAAGAACCAAGCATATGCATTCCAGTTGGCAGAGAGACTTAAGAACAACAAGGTTAAGTTTCACTTCCTAGGTAACCAAGCTGGTAACTTTGCTAACTATTGGCAACCATTGATGGCTAACAAACCAGACAACTGTGTTGTGTGGGGAGAGCGTAATGATGTAAGTGAATTCTTAGAAGCATGTGATGTGTTTTTGTTCCCATCTAAAGGAGACAGAGGTAATAAGGAGTTAAATCCTATTGCTATTAAGGAAGCCATGGAATATGATGACTTGATCAAAGTAATGTACAACCTGGATGTATACTGTAACAAGTACAACGATGAAGAGAACATGGTTTATTTAACTGGAGATCTTGGTAGTGATACTACCAATATTATCAAAAAACTAAACCTAGATGTATTAGATGAAGAGTGTATCATCTTGGGCACCTATCCAAATATTAAGGACAGAGTGCAATGGACCAAGGATACCATACTGTCTCTAAAGCCATTAGGTAGAAAGATTATACTAGTATCTCACTATCCTGTAGACCAGGACATACAACGTATGGTGGATTACTATATCTATGATAAGCACAACCCTTTAACTCACCACAGTTACTACACTAGGTTTTATCATGATACACCAGAGTACTTTGCTGAGATCAATATCAATGGATTGAAGGATAGCAATCAGTCCCTTACAGTGCTAGTAAACATGTTCAATGCAGCTAAGGTTGCTAAAGAGCTTGGATTCAAGAGATTCTTCTATACTACGTATGATGTTATGTTAGATCCTAGAGACATACCTGCAGTGAATGAAGCATTTAGAACAGATAAAAAGTTATATGCTGCTACACTACCTACACCACAGGGTAAAGGTATTCAGACCAATGGTATTATGTTTGACACAGACTTCTTCTTAAAAGAGTTTGATGATGTACGTACAGCAGAGGAATGGAATGCTGTATGTAAACGTAGAAGATGTGAGAACTATCTAGAAGACTATTTGTCAAAGGTTATTTTTAGCTTCAATCCTAATGATATTCAAGTGGTTACAACTGACAAGGATACTATGTTGATACACAGTGGGTTAGGTGTAGCATCTAATAGTGAGTATTATTCTATCATCCCTGTTGTTGGAAAACCAAACACTTATGTGTTCTATTTCTTTACATATAACAGAGACTTTAGAAACATTTATATATCTATTGAAGATTACATGTGGAAAAGAATCATACCAGCTAAGAACCATGAACTTCTTTATCAGTTTGAATTCAAAGGAGAACCTATTAATGTAAGAATGGATTTCTATGATGGTGATATAACTTATAAGGTGGAAGAGTTTATAATAAACAAAGACACATTACCTCTATACAAAAATACAGGTAAGTTTCAATGGAAGAAGAAGGATAGACCTAAGATTAAATTAGTTCATATACAAACCACACTAAATGATGAAAGAGAAAGAGCAAGTAGAGACTCCCTTATCAGCGTTGTCAACCATGGATGGGAATATAAGTTACATCTTAACCAGCCCTATAAGTCATTACCACCATCATATAACTGTCTCAGACCCAGTTGTGTTTCAATGGAACTCTTCAATGAGGAGCAAGTTCGACAGTATGGCACTGCACTTACCCCAGCACATTATGGATGCTATCAAGCATTCAAAGATGCCATCTTAAGTGAATTCAATAACTGTGACTACTTGATAGTGTGTGAAGGTGATTGTATTATTGAGACAGACATACACTTTTTCGTACAAAAAGTTGAGGAATGTGCACACTTATTGGGACCAAACAACATAGAGTTTATGTCCTTTGGAGATAAAGATACATTAGAACATGGATGGCCTCAGAGTCCTGTTATTAAAGATGTGAACGATGACATGTATGTCACTAATCATCTTATAGGTTTACAATGTATCATGTTCCCTGCACATGTATCTCCATGGTTAAAAGAAACTTTAAGAATGCACAAATGGGATGCTGCTGATATGTATTTTAATAATATCTTTGCAGGAGACAAAATGGGTATAGTTAAGAAAAGACTTACCACACAGGCAGATGGATTTTCTTTAATAGACAACATGCAAAAAACATTTAGAAAATGAGAATAGTACACGTAGCTACAGGACTAATTACCATACCACCAAATGGATGGGGAGCTGTAGAAAGACTTATATGGGAATATAAACAAGGACTTGAGAAGCTTGGTGATGTTGTAGACATCAGATATATGAATGAGCTAGAGAGATGGCCTGATACAATTGTACACGCACATCTAGCTAACCAGGCTTTGTATTGTAGAGACAAAGGTATACCTTATGTATATTCTCTACATGATCATCATACAGAATGGTATGGTAAAGATAGCTGGGTATATAAGCAAAACCTAGAGGCTATGAAACATAGCATTATATCTTTTACACATGCTGAGTATCTGATAGACTATTTCAGTGAGACTGATAAGTTGTTCTATCTAAGACATGGAGCTAACACAGAATTCTTCACACCAGAATACAGAATGGGTCCACATAAACTATTGATGATAGCTAACAATGGACTAGCAGGTGACTCAGGCTTTGATAGAAAAGGATTTAGATATGGTATAGAAGCAGCTAGAGAACTAGATCTTCCTATCACCATTGCTGGTCATCCTAATAATGAGAAGTTCTTTGATATACATATAGAGTTAATGAACTATAAAAAGTTAACTTTAAAGTTAACAAATCCTACAGATGAAGAAGTCAGAGAATTGTATCAAGATCATAGCATCTTCTTACATCCATCTATGCTAGAAGCAGGACATCCTAACCTTACATTATGTGAAGCAGCTAGCTCTTGTATACCTATTGTAGGAACCTACAGAGGATCTAAACACTTCCCTGGTATGTGGGTGTTACCAAACATCAGTACAGAGAGTGTAATGCTTGGTATTACAGAGACAATTAAGACATACGAACATCGTGTAAAAGAAATGCAAGATGCACGTGACTATCACAGCTGGGACAATGTAGCTAAGACATTACATAAATACTATGAGAATATTTCTAAGATAACTGAAGGATATGACTCAGAGAAGACAAAACAATTATACATCAATTTATACAATAATTTATGAGAGTAGAAATGTTATCAATTGCAGACTTCTATAATAACGTAGATGAGGTGAGAAACTTTGCAATGCAACAAGAATTTCTTGGTGAAGAAGCTCACTTCCCAGGTAAGAGAACTAAATCATTTTTAAATGATAGTGTTAAAGAGATAATTCAAAGTACCATGAGACCATTTGCAGGAGACGTTACGTGGTGGGGAGATCACAACTCTGGAGCATTTCAATACACCACAGCAGCAGACAGATCGTGGATACACTCTGATGGTAATGCTGATTGGGCTGGTGTACTTTATCTAACTCCTGATGCACCATTAAGTTCAGGTACAGGGATATTTAAACATAAAGCAACTGGTCTTAGAAACTGGATATATAAAGATCATTTTACAGAAGAAGATAAATATGGTGTTAAAGATGCACCTCATCGTGGTGCTGATTCTGTTGACTATACCAAATGGGAGATGGTGGATAGAATAGGTAATATGTATAATAGACTTATAATATATAGAGGTGATCTATTTCATGTATCTTTGGATTACTTTGGTAAAGATTTACAAACAGGAAGATTGTTTCAAACATTCTTTTTTAATACAGAGAAATGATAACATACAATTTACACCATGTTAATGGTCTTTATTTTCAGCTATTAGATGATGCTGGTAAGAATAGAGAATATGATATAAGTTTTGTAGATAGAAAAGGTAAGGTGGAAGGTATGCTTACAGATCAACATGTAACTATCTATGAAACAAAATTAAAGATAGGAGGTTGGGCTAGACTAAGTAGAAAGTATCTATCTGATATAGCCATATTTATTAAATATGAAGGACGTATAGTCAAGCAAGTAAACTTGTTAGACGAGCTTAAAGATAAACCTGTGTTTATTGTATTTGAATCTAAGAGTCTTGGTGATAGCATAGCTTGGATGCCATATTGTTTAGAGATGCAAGAAGTTTATAAATGTAAGGTGATTGTATCTACATTTAAGAATGAGTTGTTTGAATCTGTTTATCCTGAACTAAAGTTTGTAGGCAGAGGAGTAACAGTAGATAATATCAAAGCAATGGTTGAACTAGGATGGTTTTGGGAAACTGATAAAGAACCTGTACACCCTGCAACTATACCATTACAACAAGCAGCAAGTAATATATTAGCTTTACCATTTAGAGAGATACAACCTAGGATAGCTTTCACACCAGGAGAAAGACCTGTAGTTAATCAGTACATCTGTATATCAACTAGATCTACAGCACAATGTAAGCATTGGTATTATTGGCCACAGCTAATAGAAAAACTAAAGAGCTGGGGATACAGAGTGTTTGAGCTTTCACAAGAAGCAGATGACTATGGAGCAGAGACATTAGAAGATAAATCATTACAGAACGTAATGAACTATCTACATCATGCAGATATGTTTATTGGTCTTTCTAGTGGTATCAGCTGGTTGAACTGGGGTATAGGTAAACACACTGTAATGATTTCTAACTTCACAACACCTGATCATGAATTCCAAGATAACTGTACACGTATAGTTAACTTAGAAGTATGTAATGGCTGTTGGAATAATCCTGTGTTCAAGTTTAATAAAGGTGACTGGAACTGGTGTCCAGAGCATGAAGATACACCTAGACACTTTGAGTGTCATAAGTCAATCACTGTGGATACAGTATTAGAAACAATAAAACAATTATTATGAAAGGAGAAGTATTTGGGATATTCCCAACACCAGTTTTGAAATTCAAAATGGATAGAGACTTTACTAAAGAAGAGATAGACTTTATATATGATCAACAGGATAAGGTTCCTCAACCTCCATACTTTATAAATTTAGGAAACATTGCTACGACTAGTAAGAGAATTCTTGAGCGTCCAGAGATGGCTAGTTTAAAAAAGATTGTAGAAGATTGTTTGAATCAATGGTGCATTAATATTTATGCTCCTCGCAACCCTGAGTCATTTAAACTAAAGATAACTCAATCTTGGTTAAACTATACAAAACCAGGAGAGCGTCATGATAGACACTATCATCCAAATAGTATAGTGAGTGGTGCTATTTATATAGATACTAATCCAGTGCAAGATCAGATTACATTTAACTCTGGTAAGATGTATGATTACTATATACCATGGATTGCTTTGAATCAATTCAACTCCATGGAATCTACTATATCTTTAGATAAAAAAGATATAGTTTTATTTCCTTCTAACTTAAATCATTCTGTTCCAGAAAATACAGGAACAACTACAAGAGTTAGCTTAGCATTTAATTCTTTCTTTGAAGGTACTCTTGGAGTTTCTTCTGATGTACCAAACTATATACAGTTCAATAGTGTAGAATAAAAAAGGGGCTTTAATTAGCCCCTTTTTAATATATCTTATTTATAATGTCCTCCTCCCACCCAGAGAACAAATGAACGTCTCACTCCTTTAGTAACAGGTGTCACTCTATGCATCATGTAAGAAGGGAATATAAATACCACTCCTTTTCCTCTTGGTGCTTTTTGTATATCTTGACCACCTTTCCAGTATTCAAGATCACCTCCTTCATATTCATCAGGACCTGATAGTTGAACTGTAATACTTACTTTTCTTGTAGATAGAGCACCAGGACCAATGTCTTGATGCCATCCATAATGTCCATCATTAGTTGCATGGTATTCTGTATATTGAATATCATCTAACACTGAATACAGATCAAAGTTCCAAACATTATCATTGGCTTCTATAATCATAGCCATCATTTTATCATATAGCCATCCCCACTCTTTATTTTTTGGAACCCATTTAACAGATGAAGATCTTATACTTTTATCTTGGTTATTTTCTGGACCAGTTCCAGCATTTATAAATTGAATATTTGCAACATCTTTATATATCTTATCTAGCTCTTCATCAGTAAATCCTTTTTCAAAGAAATAATAATTTTGAGTATCTACTAACTTTGGTTCAAACAATACATTGGAATACATAAAAAAAGATTTAGTTCCTACAAAGATACGTACAAATTAAATATAAAGTTTTTCTTTTTCTGCTAGTTTAGCATCTAACTCTTGAAGAGCTTTTATCATTACACCTAATGAAGAGTTGATATCAATTCTATCATGTTTACTTGTAGCTAGTTCCTCTGGAGTATCTTCAGCTATGAAACCTATTCTAGTTGTATCATCCTGTCCATCCAGTTCATATTTATATGTAACTATCTCCGTACTATCTATTAGATCCATAGCAGATGCTGTAAATGGTTCTATGTTAGTCTTAACTTCTTCTGTAGATACAGTGAAGAAATAAGTAGATCCTATCGAAGCAAATGTATACCATCCAAATCCTTCTCCAAAAAAGGTTGGAGTTGAAGGACTTATCATTCCTCTATGACCACCTTGGTAAAATCTTTGTGCAGTATACCATTGACTTGTTGTTACACCTCCTTCAAAAACTGAATTATTACTAGCATTCAATGATTGGTTATTACTATTTGATGGGCCCTGAGGACCTTGAGCCCCTTGAGGACCTGTGGGTCCTTGTGGTCCAGGACCTCCTGTTGCACCTATTGGTCCAGTTGGTCCTTGAAAACCTGTAAGTCCTTGTGGACCTTGTGGACCTGTAGCACCAGTAGGTCCATTTACCCCTGATACACCACTAGATCCTGTTGAACCAGTGGGACCTTGTGTTCCTGTTGGACCTGTAGAACCAGTGGGACCATTAACTCCTGAAGAACCTGATGTTCCAGAAACTCCTGATGAAGCTGAAGATCCTGAAGAACCTGATGTACCACTTCCACCTGATGCACCTGTTGTAGCAGAAGAACCATTGGTTCCACTTGATCCAGACGTACCACTTTCTGCAGACGTTCCTGAAGATCCACTCGTACCACTCGTACCTGTTGTACCAGATTGAGCAGAGTCACCTGCTGTTCCTGATGATCCACCTGTTCCAGATGAACCTGCAGATGCACTTGTGCCAGAGGTTGCAGCTGTTCCAGATGTACCAGAACTATCACTTTCTCCAGACGTTCCCACTGTAGCACTAGTACCAGCAGTACCAGCAGTACCAGCAGTTGCTGAGATACTTGATGTACCTGATGTAGCAGCTGTTCCATTGTATCCTGTTAAAGATACAGTCCAACTACTATATGATCCAGATCCTTTATAGTCATATGGAGTGATTACTAATACACCAGTACCAGAATCATAAGATACAACTCTACCAATTATATAATTATTAGCATCATAACTTACTTGGACGAAGTCATTGACAACGAACGCAAGTCCTGTACTAACATTAAATGTCATATTAGAGTATGGCATAATTACTGATTGTTATTTTGTAACCAAGTTGGTTTAATTAAAACGACTTTAGGAGTCACTTTATCTTCAAGTCTTTTATCTATCATGTTAGCTTTTATCCAAGCCATGTTTCTTTTCTTTCTATTCTCACTAATCTCAACCCACGATTGAAGTACTTGAGGAGTTAATTGCTCAAAAGCAATGAACTCACCAGGAGCAACATCAGGTTTAATAGTAGTAGTAGCAGAGTATCTTTCTTCATGTATATTACCTGCAGCATCAACTGCTGTACCAACTAGAAACCAACTAATCTTCAATACAACTTGAGAATGACCTTCTAACGTTGGTGCTACGTGCAAATCATCAAGTATGAAATTATAATTAACTACCATATCTTTATTTTTATAAATTATCTATTTTTTTGTTTAGTTCCTGTAAAGCTTTTAAAGCAACACCTATACTGTTAGTGATATCCATTTTATCATGATTTGGACCTGCAAATTCTTCAGCTGTATCATCTGCAATGAATCCTAACTTTACATGATTATACATTGGATTCTCAAGTTCATATTCAACTATATCTACAGTGTTTATTAAATCAACTGCACATGCTTGATAAGGTTTAATATCTGTCTTATATATTGATGAAGATGTACCAAAGTAGTTACTAGAACCTACTACGCCAGCAGAAACCCAGTTACCATTACTATACCAATATGCTCCTTGATTAGCACTACATGCTGCTTGATTTTGAATTCTCCATCCACCACCAGAATAAGCTTCATTCTGAGTAACTGTATTACTAAATTGAACAGCATCTCCTTGGTTAAGTGATTGATTGTAAATTGTCTGAGGGCCTTGTCCACCTGGAGAGCCTGTAGGGCCTTGTGCACCAGCTGGACCTTGAGCACCCCCTGGACCAGTGCCCCCTTGAGGACCAGTGCCACCTTGTGGACCTCTTGGTCCTTGTGCTCCTTGTGCTCCTTGTGCTCCTGTTGCACCATTAACACCAGATGTACCACCTGCTCCTTGAGCTCCAGTGGGACCAATTGGCCCTTGTCCACCAGTAGGACCTGTGGGTCCATTTACTCCTGATCCACCACTTGGACCACTTGCACCAGCTTTACCTGATCCACCACTTGCACCAGCAGATCCAGATGTACCATTTGATCCTGAGCCACCACTGTTACCAGCTGAGCCTGAATTACCATTTGATCCTTTTCCACCAGCAGCTCCTGATGTTCTACTATTACCAGAACTACCATGAGCTCCAGCTTTACCACTAGATCCAGATTGACCACGTGTACCTGACGTACCTGTTGTTCCTGCACTACCAGCATCTCCTGATTGACCAGAAGTATTTGACTTACCTCCTTTACCAGAACTTCCTGATTGACCAGGTGCTCCATCTTTACCTGAGCTTCCACTTTCACCAGCTTTACCTGATGAACCTCCAGAAGCAGATGTTCCAGAAGAGCCAGGTGTACCAGTTAAGTTAACTGTCCAAGAGCTATATGTACCACTACCTTTCCAAGCAGTGGGAGTAATTGTTATTGAACCTGTTCCTTTATTATATGACACAACAGTACCAATGACATAGTTATCAGCATCATGGCTTAATTGTACATTATCACCTGCTTGATAAGCTAGCTCAGTATTTATATTAAAGGTCATGTTAGCTGGCATTGTTCTTCTTATTTTGTAGGTTTACAATTCTTGCGTCAATCTCTTGTATAGCTTTTAAAACAAATGCTAAGGTACAACTTATTTCCATTTGATTTTTTGAATCAGTGGATAATTCTTTAGGAGTATTTTCAGCAATAAATCCTATTCTCTTATCCTCATCACATTGTTCTATCTCTAAATTATAAGATACTATATCAACTTGTTTTAATAAATCCACTGCAGAAGGAGCATATGATTGGATGTTAGTCTTAGTATCTCTAGTTGATGTAATATAAAAACTAGCAGCACCTAATGATGCAGGAGTATACCAACCTGGACCAAAGCCTGTCCAACCTGCACCTTGATTTGCACCTTGCACAAATTGCTTATAGTTATTAAAATATGTTCTATAATTTATTGTAGGAGCAACAGCACCAGCAAAGTTTGTAAAAACCATTGTTGGGCCTGCGTTAATATTCAAATTTTGATTATATGAAGCAGATGTACCTGTTGGTCCCTGAGCTCCAGTAGCTCCAGTTGGGCCTTGCCCTCCAGTAGGTCCTTGAGGTCCTTGTGGACCTGGAGCACCTGCAGCACCTGGTGGACCTTGTCCACCAGCAGGACCTGTTGGACCTTGAGGACCAGTAGCTCCAGAAGATCCAGAAGCACCTTTGCCACCTGTTGCTCCTTGAGGTCCTGTTGGACCTATAGGTCCTTGAGGTCCTGTAGCTCCACTTGATCCAGAGGTTCCAGTTGTACCAGTAGATCCAGCAGTACCAGTAGATCCAGAGGTTCCTGAACTACCACTTGTACCTGATGCACCAGATGTTCCACTTGATGCACTACTTCCACTTGTTCCTGAAGTACCTGCTGTACCAGCAGATCCAGATGTTCCAGTAGATCCTGAGTCACCAACTGTTCCTGAACTAGCAGAAGTACCAGAAGATCCACTAGAATTACTTTCTGCAGATGTGCCACTTGTACCTGTAGATCCTGAACTGCCTTCTGTTCCAGCTGTGCCAGTTGTTCCAGCAGTTCCTGTTGTACCATTTGTACCAGAGGAACCACTTGTTCCAGCTGTACCTGTAGTACCAGATGATCCTGCAGTTCCAGCACTTCCATTGTATCCAGTGAGGGTTGCTGTCCAGCTACTAAACGTACCTGATCCAACTGCCTCATATGGAGTAACAACTAAATCACCAGTGGCTGGGTTGTAAGATACAACCCTACCAGTGATGTAGTTATTTGAATTAGCTGCAACTTTGACAAAGTCATCCACTTTGAATGCACGACCTGTGGTGATATTGAATGTTATATTACTGTAAGGCATATATATTTATTAAGCAGGAGGTAATGTTTCTGTTGTACCACTTGTTCCTGAGTATATTGTTGTTTCACCTGATGTTGCTGCAGTTCCAGAAGAAGCACTTGTACCTGCTGAGGCACTTGTGCCAGATGTCCCACTTGATCCACTTGACGCAGACGTTCCATTAGTACCAGATGTTCCACTAGTACCAGAGCTTCCATCAGTACCTGATGTACCACTTGAACCTGATGTACCACTAGTTCCAGATGAACCATTTGTTCCTGATGTAGCATCTTGTCCACTTGTACCAGCAGATGCTGAAGTACCTGCAGTACCTGAGCTACCACTTACACCAATAACGTTAAAATAGAATACATCATTAACATCTGGATCAGGACCTGCAGAAGCAATCTGTGAAACAGAGAATTGCTCAAAGCCAGGCTCCAATGGATCTCTTGCTGTAATTAATAATATTTTATATGTATTCTTATCATCATTCTTAACTATCTTAAGAACTGTATTAGGTTGTAAATAGTCAAGGTAAGATGAGAAGTTAATTGCTGGGTCATAAGATATGTTGTCAATAGCAATGCTTGTTGTAGTTGTACCCCAAGTTAAGCCACTGCTTAGAGCAAAGAAACCACTGCCTGGATCTGTTCCTGTGTTTGTAGAACTAGATAATCTCCAAGTAGCTAAGTTACCATCCAAACCTTGCAAACCAGAAGTACCTGATGTACCATCACCTCCAGCAGCACCACCTAAGTTCACTTGCCATGCTGTGTATGTACCAGAACCAGCAGTAGCACTAACGCTAACTGACATGGCACCTGTACCTGCGTCATATGATAACACATCACCACCCATACTATTACTTATGTCATAAGCAATAACTACCACCTGTCCTACAGTGTACGCTAACCCTGTACCAACAGTTAAGTTTTGTGTACCAGTTCCTATTGTTAAGCTACTAACTGATGTTGTTTTGTATAAGTCTCCAGAAAGACCTGCTGTACCAGAAGATCCACTTGTACCAGAAAGACCAGAAGTTCCAGCAGTTCCACTAGAACCATTGGTTCCTGAGCTACCATCTGTTCCACTGGAACCATTTGTTCCACTAGATCCATTGGTTCCACTAGAACCATCAGTGCCAGATGTTCCACTTGATCCTGGTATACCTGAACCAATTACAGTCCAACTAGTATATGTACCACTACCAACATAGTTTGTTGGTTCAAATACTAAGATTCCTGTAATTGAATCATATGTAACCACTTGACCATATAAGAAATTATTCTCATCATTGATCACTTGGATGTACTGACCAAGAACAAAGTTCAAATTAGGTTGTACTGTTATTGTAATATTAGCGTAAGGCATTTATATTTATTTTATATTTTTATTTATATTGCACAAGTTGCAGAACAATCTGTTCCAGCTGATGCAGCTGTACTAAGATCAACAATAGGTGTTCCAGCTGGAGCTCCAAAGTTAACTTGGTAAACATAACCATCACCTATATTGTAATAATCTCCATTAGTTAATAATACTGTAGAAACTGCAAGTATTGATGGTGCAAATAGTGTACATCCTGGACAGTTATATTGATCTACATTATAGTAGTATACAGGTGCTGCTGTTGTTGTAGTAGATGTTGTAGATGTTGTACTTGTTGTTGTTGTAGCTTCAGCAGGAGGAATAGTGATTGAATCTCCAGATGTACCTAATGTACTTGTTGATGTACCAGAAGTTCCTGTTGTACCTGTTGTACCAGCAGTACCTGCTGTTCCACTAGATCCATCAGTTCCAGTTGTACCAGCAGTTCCACTTGAACCATTAGTACCTGAAGTTCCACTAGTGCCTGAACTTCCATCAGTTCCACTTGTTCCACTTGTACCACTTGATCCATCTGTACCTGTTGTTCCACTTGTTCCACTAGAGCCATCTGTACCAGAGGTACCAGAAGAGCCATCTGTTCCTGAAGAACCATCTGTACCTGTTGTACCTGAGGTTCCACTAGATGCAGATGTTCCTGATGAACCATCAGTACCAGCTGTTCCAGCTGTACCACTAGAACCTGAAGTTCCACTTGATCCATCAGTGCCACTTGTACCTGAACTACCATCAGTTCCTGAACTACCATCAGTGCCAGAAGTTCCAGACGAACCATCTGTACCACTTGTTCCTGCAGTTCCAGATGAACCTGAGGTTCCACTAGAAGCTGAAGTACCACTTGATGCAGAAGTACCACTAGAACCATCTGTTCCAGTTGTACCACTAGTACCACTTGAGCCATCAGTTCCAGTTGTACCTGACGTACCTGTTGTACCACTTGTTCCTGTAGTGCCACTTGTACCAGAAGAACCAGAGGTACCTGTTGAACCTGACGAACCAGAAGTTCCAGATGATGCAGATGTACCACTTGATCCATCTGTAGCAGATGTTCCAGATGTTCCAGAAGAAGCAGACGTACCAGACGTTCCACTTACTGCCACACCAATTTGTTTAGCGTATGCAGTTACTGCTGGAGCAGCAGGAGATAAATATGGACTGATTAATTGAGGAATTGCTTTGATCCTAGCAGTGCTATCGTCACAAGCAAAATACCACTCAATATAATCACCTGGTAGTAAGTTTATAATTTGTGCTGTATGTGGTAATTGTTCTACTTCTTGACCAACAAGTTCAATAGAAACTTTACTATTAGCTAAATCAGAACCATTAAGTCTTAACCATACATTTAATGTAGCACTACCAGGAGTTTGTTTATCAACAATTGCTGTGAATGCAAACTCATATTGTCCAGGATATGCTACTACCAATCTTGATCCCAAGACATTTGTAATACCATATGATAATTCTGTATTTGTATAATACCAAGCTGTTGGTGTATTCGCAGCACTAACTTGTTGAGATACTGAAGAATACCACTGACCATACCAGTTAGCAATGGCTGTACCAGAGCTACCATCTGCACCAGATGTGCCTGAAGTACCAGATGTTCCAGGAACACCAGAAGTACCAGCTGTTGCTGATGTACCATTAGTACCAGACGTACCACCTGATCCTGTTGATCCTGTACCTCCTGAAGTACCAGAAGTACCTGTAATACCACTAGAACCATTGGTACCACTAGAGCCATTTGTTCCACTTGATCCACTAGTTGCACTTGATCCAGAAGATCCTGAGGTTCCTGTAGATCCAGATGTACCAGAGCTTCCACTTGTACCACTAGAACCATCACCACCTGCTGCTCCAGCTAAGTTAACTGACCATACTGAGTATGTGCCAGAACCAGCAACGTCTGTAGGAGTATCAAAAGTCAACACTCCTGTAGTAGGATTATAAGAAATTATCTCAGAAGTTTGGTGATTGCTTGAGTTATATGCTATGATTACGTTCTGTGCTGCTGTATAAGCTAAGCCTAATCCAATAACAATAGAACCTGCAGCACCTAATGTAAATGTGCTACTAGATATAGTTGCATATCTGTCACCTGAAATACCAGAAGAACCTGCTGTTCCTGAGCTAGCAGATGTTCCACTAGATGCAGAAGATCCAGACGTACCACTAGAGCCTGAGCTACCAGATGTAGCAGAGGTTCCTGATGTACCATTATTTCCACTAGAGCCAGAACTGCCTGATGAACCTGATGTTCCAGCAGTACCATTCTTTCCAGAGCTACCAGAGCTTCCTGATGTACCAGCTGTACCTGAATTACCAGAGCTAGCAGAAGTACCAGCAGTTCCTGAAGTGCCTGACTTACCACTAGAACCTGCTGTTCCAGATGTGCCATTCTTTCCAGAGGAACCAGAGGTACCAGACGTACCATAGCCAGCTGATGCAAAAGCTGCATCAATCTTCTCTAATGCTGTTTGTAAATTGTCGTTAGTATTAATACCAGAGTATACAAGGTATGGGCCTTCGTAGAATACGCAGGTCGAATCCAGTATTACTGGGCAAGGGATTGCTTGACAGGTGACGTTCATGTTTTTAGATTGTAATGTTATAACAATTTTTTGCTATACATATGTGTATGATATACAAGAAGGTACATAACTAGCCATAGCATATGCACCTGTATTAGCAAAAATAGTGAATTTAATTTATTTTCAATGAGTTAGGAAAAGTATTACTACATAATATAGCAATAACTATCTAACAAATCCATATTGTGCTTGGGCCCTAATTCCTAGGTCTTTGGCTGCTTGAGGATAGAACATTGGTAACCAAGATGCAAACTGATTCAAACCAGGAACAGCTTTCATACCATATTTAAGTACAAAGTTTTTATCTGCAGCTTTTTCATCTCCTGTAACTATGTAGTAGTTTTCTAACATGAAATTGTTAAAGAACTTTACATAGTTTTCAATAAGACCTTTTGCTGGGAAGAAACCTTGTGAAACTAGATTAAGTATGCTTGTAGGATTGTAGAAATATAAAAGCTCATCCTTAAGTTTATCTGTTGCTTTGACAAAGAATCTGTGTTGGTTTTTGCTAAGCTCATCATCATCTGGAGCGTATGCTTTAACTCCAGCATATAAAGAAACTAATGTTAATAAGAAGATGGTATCAAGTAACTGAGCCTTAACATTCTTTACATTTAAATCCATGAATGCCACTTCATCCATTTCTAGTTCCTTACCTGTATCTGATTCATAGTCAGCCTTTTTCTTTTCAAAAAGCTTTCTCATAAAGTCTACACCTTTCTCATTACCTTGTAGTGTGTTGTATAGATTTGATAATGAACCTCTTATATCTTCAGACATAATTCTAAATACATTTCTCATTCTTCCCCACTCATAGGCATCAGATCCAGCGTTGAATTTTAAGTTACCATATCTTACATCTACAAGTCTAGGAATCCAGTTCTTAAATAACATGAAAGACTTACCATATATATTTAGGTTAATCTTTCTAATATCATCTTCAGATAAGTTACCTAATGCAGCTTTACTTAAAGACTGCACTTTTCTTCTTAATTCTAATACGCTATCAGAAGATCTTTCTACACCAGGGATTTCTAATTTACCATCTTTAATAGTAGCAACCTTCATGATTCCTTTATCTTCAATTAGCTTTTTAACATCATCTTCAAACTTCTGTTTGAAAGCTTTTTGTTCTTCAGCTGTTCCTTGATATTTCTTTTGATAGTCTGGTTGCTTTCTTAAATACTCTCTAGCATTTACCACCTCACCATCTACTATAATAGTATTACTTAAGAAGCTAAAGAAGTTAGCTGACTGTACATACAAGTCTGACTTTCTCATCAAGATCATTAAAAACTCTTGGATGTTCTCCTGACTTAACTTACTAATAGATAATGTCTTAGCAATTTCTTTATTATAATTATCTGTTAAAGGAAGGAAGTATTCTAATGCTGCAATTCTTTTATCCTTATCATTACCAGTCATCTTACCTAACATCATCCAATACTCAGTGGCTGCAAACTCTTCATGTGTAAAGTATGTACCAGCGTTGATAATAGACTGAGCTGTACCACCAAACAAGTTAGAAAGAGCTGATAGAACGTTGAATCCTAATGCATTGATTTGATATGTATTATTAATTTGATTAAGTACCTTGTTTACGCTAAACTGTCTACTAGCTATGTTCTCTGGAAATATTCTACTATTAACACCTAACTTGGCAAGACCATTATTAAGTGATTCACCAAAGTTACCCATCTTACCTAATAACTGATCAAAGGTTTCGCTTTCTATATACTTCTGTCCATACACAATACCCTTCACCATATCTTCTAATAGCTGAGTGTTCTCAGTGTTATCTGGTGTATATTCTAACTCACCTTTTTCATTTGTTATAGTCTTGCCATATCTAGATGTAGCAATAGCTTTCTTGTTTCTTTCTACACTAATAAGTAATCTAGCTTGTGCTTCTATATCAGACATTTGTTTAAACTTAATAGCCATCTCATTATAAAGAGCCATGTTTCTAAACAAGTCTGTACTATAATCTGTTTCTAGTTCTCTAGTTAAATAGATTGGAACTCTGTTCACTGGTCTACCTGTTAGAGGATCAGTCTCACCATATCCTAAATCACCTTCATCTACAGATATGTTTCTTAAGAACTGTTCACCTATAGCTATCTTACCACCAAAGATTAACTTCTCCATCATTCCTTTTCTAACCCAAGGAAGGAATACCCTTGCTTCTTTTGCATGGATATATCCTATAGATTGGTAGTAGTTATTTCTTTCTATAATGTAATCATAGAAATCTTTAGCTGGTTTAACGTTCTTAAGTTCTTTCCATTCAGCAGATTCCCATTTCTCTTTAGGAAACTTCTTAATAAGATCATATTGTAACCACCCAAGACCTTCAGTTGTAGAAGTGTCATACATTCTTTCAGCTTTAGCAATCTCTTGCTGAATAGCTTTTTCTCTTTCCTCTCCTTCTTCTACTCTAGCCTTTTCATTAATGTATTCAGTTTCTTTCTCAAGTCTTTCTTTTAAGAACTTATTATATTCAGAAATATCAATATTGTCTTTAATCCAATCAAAGTTTTTCTCACCTACATTTTTAGTAAGTTCTTTATAAAACTGAGGATCATATTGATCAATTAATTTATTCTCTCCTTTCTTCATCAAGATATCAAAGTAGTTCTTAGGAATAAGTCCTTTAGACTTAGCCCACTCTTCATATGCAGTTTGAAGAGTTTGTAATTTTTTAGTTTCATCAAGTGTTTGCTGAGCACCTATACCAAATGCTTTGTTTGCCATTCTATATAAAACCTGTATAGCCTTAACCTGTGTTATTGATGTAGAAGAAAACCACTTGGCAAACCCTCTAACAATCTTCTCAGGTTTAAGTATATCAGATATACCTTGTCTATTAGCAACAATTTTATCAGCAAACTCATCCATTACTTCTAATAGTTCTGTATTTAGATCCCTAGCATTATCAGCAGCATCTCTTAAGTCTTCTCTTAATTTCTTATCTTCTTCAGATAACTCTCCTTGGAATAAGAATTTAAGATCTGTATCTAATGTAGCATAAGTTTGAATAGCTTCTTGTGCTCCTATAATTGAATCAGTGAATTCATCTATTTCTTCCATAGAGAAAGACTTAGGATCTGTACCTTTCCATTTATTATTATATGTATCAATATTAGTTTGAATCTGTTTGTTCAATACCTTAGCTTGATATATCAATGGCACAATGTTCTGCTTCATCTGCAATTGCCTAATAGCAGAGAACAATGCGTTTAACTGTTCAGCTTTAGATAGTTTCTGAGAAGGAAGAGCTTTGATATTAGATATCTGTTTGTATACAGCGTTAAGCTTTTCTAATAACTTGTCAATCTTTTTATTACCTGTTTCTTCTTTTTCAAGACCTACAGGAATTAAATAGTTTTCTTGTATATTCTGTATATTAACATCTCCAATCTCCACTGAAGTTAATATAGGAAGTACATTCTCTTTAGCACTACCTCCTTCATATACTGCTCTGATAGGAATCATTCTTGTTTGTTTAAAGTCTTTATCCTTTAAACTGAACATTGTTTTAATAATAGATTTGTATTGGTCCATTTGTAGGTTCCAAGAATTAACCTTGTACCAAGGAATATCTCCTTTAGATTTTTCAAGATTAATATCCATAAACTTCCAATCTAAGATGTTTACCTTACCTGATTCTTCAATAGCTAAGAAATCCACTGTGCCTGCAATTCCTCTTTTCTCATCATATATTGTAACCTCAGCCATGAATCTTGTATTTGGAGGGAAAGAATTTAATCTTGCCTCCAAGTTATCTCTAAGGATTTCATAGTAGTCTCTGTTGTATGGATCAAGTTGAGACGTGTAATCAGAATCATCTAACATTTTAGGACGTAAGTATCCATTCTCATCTACAAATCTGCTGAATGCATATTGAATATCAGAATGTCCTTTTGTACCTTTCTCCATTCTAAAATCATCTAATGACTTAGCATATTCACTTTTAGTTAAATCATTAGCTTTAAATCTTCTAGTGTACCAATCTTGTACAAGATCACTTACCCTTCTAGGAACTTTCTTTCCATTAATATAATAGAAAGTTTTTATTGTTCCATCAGATTGTACTTCATCTTTAGTAGTAACTTGATTCTGTAAGTTTTTAATTCCTTGATATACAGCAGCTTGTGAATTACCAGGGGTCTGTAAAAAGAACTCTCCCTCTTCAGCTCTAATATCTTCAGCTGTACCAATACCTTCTCCTGTAAGAACCTTTATTGCAGCTGTATCAAATCCACTTTCTACAAGTAAATTCTTAAAGAAGCTAATAATCTTTTGCCACCAAGTTTCTGCTTTAGCCATAAGCTCAGGCTTCTCAACAACACCTTCAGCTTTACCTATTACTACCTCAGCTAATACTTTAGCAATAGCTTCTTTCTTTAACTTTCTGATGTTAGGTTTACCATCAGCAGTTTGATAATTTGGATCAGAGCTATATTGATCTATTACTTGTTGTAACATTCTATAGCTACCAATCTCTTTTAATAATTGATTAAACAATGCAGGATCTTTTTGTTCTAAGATCTCTACAGCAAAGTGCATAGCTTCCTCAGGAAGGGCAATGTCATCTTTACCTTCTACAACTTGTAATAGCTTTTGCATTATCAACGCAGCACCATTAGCATCTTGTCTCACACCATCTACAACAATCTTATCTACAGTCTGCATGTCTACTCCTATTCTATTTAAGAAGTCTTTAATGACTACTAATGTTTTAGGAGAAGCTTTAGAGCTTTCTAATTGTCCTTTCTTAGAGAACAATACTTGCTGTGGGTTTAGTTTATTAAATTCTTTTTCAGCAATAGGGTGAACATCAATAGTTACCTTTGAATTCATTCCTGATGATGTGGTCTTAAGCTTTACTATATTTCCACCATACTTCTTATTGATGCTATCAATAAGGTTTCTTTGCTTTTGATTTTGTGCTGTACCAGAAGAAGAGAATAAATAGGTAGCGTCATCACCATCCCCATACTTTCTAAATAGCTTAGAGCTAGTGACTTCCTTCCAAGCATCGTTGTAGATGGTTGTAAGTCTATCAGCTAATGCAGGATAGTTCTTTCTGTATTGATTCTCTATGTATCTTACTTTACAAATCATGCTTTATTGTTTTGTTCCACAAGGGGTAGGGTTATCAGATCCTTCTGTATCATCTGTATTAACATCTTCAAATTCTATATCTATTACACTAGGAATGCCACCTAATTTATCCAATGCTGCAATTGTAGCTCTTGTTTCAATATCAACTTTATCATCTGTTAATAAGTCTTTACCATTCTTCCAATAGACATCTATGTCATTGTTCTCAACATGATTTTTTTCATGTAACACTAGAAAGTTAGTAATCTTATCAACACTGTTTAATATAGTCTTAAGAACATCAATTGTATATCCTTTATCAGCTAACTTATTTAAAACCTTAGCTTTTTGTTCAGATGTAGGTCCACCTTCTTTACCTTCAAAGTAGTTAAAGAATTCATCCACACTTTTAGGAGGATTAATTGTAATAGTACCAAGTTTACTTGCCTGTGCAAATCTCTTAGTGCCATCAGCATTCTTTAGTTTCTCATCTGTCACGTAGTCTGGAATTTGAATGTATGGTTCTGTTGATTGCGAAGATACAAAATTTTGTTCACCTAATTCATTAAAATATATACGAATTTCATCGTCAGAAATCTCATTCTCAATCTTCTCTGTGCCATTATTTAATACAGACTTTCTGCTATCAGTATAGTATTCAGATACTAATCTACCATCTCCACGTAAGTTAATAAGTTTATAAACATGTTTATTAATTACCTCACCTTTGTAGGTTGTAGTTTGATATGTTACAGGAGTACCATCATCATAGTATACCTTCTTATAACCATATACATTCTTTAATGACATATCTCCTTGGTTCTTTCTCTCTACATAGCTGTAGTTTGTAATAGATAATCCTGTCTTCATATCTACTCTTTCACCACCTTTTATTTGTACCACTCTAGGTACTAACAAGTAGTCATTGCTAAGATAGAAACTATCATACTCTTCACTTAACGCTAATATTCTTCTGTCTGTAGAAAGACCAAACTTATCAATGTTAGGGAAATAATCAGAGGATTGATATTGATAAATGTCACCAATAATATCACCAAAGTCATTTACCTGTACATCTACTGGAGCTTCATCAGCTAACCAAAACTTAGGTTCAAACTTTTTAAATACCTTATTGTCTTTCCAGTTGTTTCTTTGGAAACCTCCATCTGCAAAAGCATCTAATGATTCATCATACATCAAAGGTGCCATGATAGGAGCAACGTATTTACTAGAATCCTCAATAGGAATAATGCTAGCAATACTTACACCATTCTCATATGTACCTTGTAAGAGAGCCATCTTAACTAAGTCTTTATATAAAGCATTAGTACTAGGAGTATCTCTTAATTGTCTCATATATCCTATGTATAAGTTCTTATCATATGCACTTCCTTTAATATTCACAGTTAACTTAACACTCATTACACCATCTGGTCTTGGAGAACTAATCACCTTAAAATCATTCAAGATAGGATTAGAACTTATCTTCTTAGCTTCTTCTAATTGAGCAGATACAGAGGTCTTTGGATTTACAAATAATTTATTTATCTCTGAGTTAAATCCTGTCTTTGTTTGTATAATATAATCTAAGAAGCTGGCTTTCAACTTGTTAGCTATTCTTTCAAAGTCATCTGCACCAACATATTTATTTCTAGCATATGGTTTTAATAATGGGTCAATTACATTAATTCTAAATTGATCTTGCTCAAGCTTTAATATTACTCCCATTCCTTCCATAGATAAGTCAAGATAATGTCTTTGCTTAGCAATAAATATCTTAGGATTCTCAGGATCTAATAGTTCAGCAATGCCACTAAATGGACTTCTTGCTATGGTTATATCAGTTCTAACCTGCTTCTTAAACAAGGTATCACCACTTCTATATCTAGTGGTATCATAGTTAATAGCCTGTGTAAGGTCAAAGTTATATTCAGCTAACTTAGCATATTTCAAGAACTCATTAAGAATTGCATGTTGTTCAGCATTTCTTTCAATGCCTAATTCGTTACCTGCATAGTAATCAGCAATGTTTGCCTCTAAGTTACTTATATCTATTCTTGCTGTCTCAATAGCCTTATTTGTTGTAACAAAGTTACTTTTAATACTATCAATATCAAATTTACTAAATAGACCCTTTTTATTTTGGCTATCAAGTTGTTTTAAGTATTCTCTAATAATAGGCTGGCTCATAAAAATACCAGTGTATTCACCTGCACCTATTCTCTCTAAGAACATAAAAGTACCTACAGATAAGTCACTAGTAACAAGTTCAACAATATATGGTTTATTAGCTACGTCCACAAATGATGTACCATATCCAGATAGTCTAGATGATATGTATTGTTTTTTACCATCAGCTGTCTTAGTTCCTGATAATGAAGCATATTCTTTATCACCAATCTTCACTTTGTTATGAGGCAAGATAATACTACCATCTCCAATAAATTTTCTATCTTGCTGTGGTAACATGAAGAATCTTTCTGGGTTCAAATATATCTGACCCTTTTGGAATAGAGAGTGACTTGTAATATTTGTAGCAGCAATACCTATCCATCTTTTAGCTGTTACAAAGTAGTGTCTTAACTTAGTCATAAAGTTTCTGTTAAGAATCTTGTTCTTAACTTGATCACCTTTAGGATTAACTAGTTTGCCTATTCTAACAGAAAGCTTTTCTAATCCAGCATCATTTACAGGAGAAATAAGTCTTTCAAAGTTCTCAGGTAGAGTTAATAACTCTTCCATGCTATCATAGTACTCATTCTCAAGAGAACGCTTATACATATCTTTTACATAATCTTCTCTAAGAGAATTACTAAGTATATCCTTTGTCAGCTTTTCTTTATTAATAGATAAGTCTTCAATTTGCTTATTCATGTAATCTACAGCTGTAATATCTTTTTGTGCAGCTTGATCAGTGATTGCTTTGAATATAGATAAACGATCGTAGAAGAAGTCAAGCTCAGAAGGAGTAAGTGCACTCTCCAAAGATTCTGGACTGGCAGCACCTTCTATTCTTTCTAGCTTTGATAATACATCTACTAATTTACTTCTGAATTCTTCAAACTCTTCAATTTTATCTATGTCTCTTTGGATGGTATCTTTATATACACCTCTGAAGAAGTCTTTTGTAGCTTCCTCAGAACCTAACCACTTTACTAAACGTATGTTACCATTCACATCTATGTATATAGATTTCAAATATGTATTTAACTTATCTATATCAAAGTCAGATCCAGCAAGAGTAGTGATTTCAGAAGGTACAACAACAGATTCTCCCATGAATTGAGGTAAGAACTTTTTCACTCTGAATGTTACCAGAGAGCTTAATTCTTGTGCAGGAACACGAAATCCTATACCTCTTAAGATAGATTTACCTTCCTCTGTAATATTTAAGTAGTTAATGATTTCTTCATCAGTCGTATACTTAGTAGTCTTTCTAAGCGTATCACCAAACCAATGAGGTAACATGATTTCCATGTATGGATCATCTTTGGTATAAAACTTAAGTGTATCATCTGTTAATACTACCTTCTTCTTCTCCTCATCAGATAGTTTGTCATAGTCTTCTCTAGATATTTCTTTATATCCATCCTCAGTTTTGATAGCTAATCTTCTTCCTTTCTCTAAGTTTTCCCATCCTGTAACACTCACCTGTACCTTAGGACCACCATTCACTTTAGGAGAAACCATAGTCTTTTGTACAACAGAGTATAGGATATCTTTAATTTGCTTGTAAGAAGGAGACGCTTCAAAAGGAATAGGGAACTCACCTTTACTATCTAATTGAACTGTATCCTTAGCATTCTCATCTAACTCTCTTCTAAGCATCTCATATACTAATGTATTAGATACAGCTTGTTTGTTTGCTAATATAAACTCAGTGCCTAAATCCTCAATACCTAATCTTTCTAACAAAACATTATATGCATTCTCATGCATTAAGTCCAATATATTATTGTTTCTATCTGTTGCTTCTTTAGCTCTTTGACTAACAGGTACACCATTATCAAACAAGTCTACAGTAACTAACTTAGTAGGTTGACTACCACGTGTTTGTGCTTTGACAACATCATAGTTAGTTTCTACTTGGATGCCATAAGCTTTCCAAGGAACTTGAACTAAGTTGTTAAATGGTTCTGGGTTTAACTTACCATCTTTGTATAAGTCAAATGCTTCTGTTGTACCCATCTTTCTACCACTCTCTAAAATAGCATAACCAATCTTCTCTTCCCACATCTTTATATAAAGTCCTTCTAATGTAGTTCCTTCAATAGCTTGATAATACAAAGGCAGTTGTGAGAACTTATCTAGTACTAATTCAAAGTATGTCTTACCTAACTTGTTACCAGTTACAATAGGCTTCAATACTTCTACACCATATTTAGGTACAGGAGTTTCAATTAATGCTGCGTCTTGTTTTTTAAGTGTATCATTGGTATATGTATATTTACCTTTGGCAGCCATTCTGTTTCTAGTGTAAGCCATTTGCCATTGGTGGAATATTTCTGCTTCATCTGTCCACTGAGCGTTCTTTAACTTCACCTCTCTGTTTGTAGTATCCATGATCCAAGACTGAGCATCTGCTTCTTTTGTTCTGCCCATTAACCCACCTTCCACATATATCTCTTTGATAGTCACTGTGTTAGTATGAGATTTATGTTTATGATAACCAAGATCATCAGGTGTTAATTCAATCTCACCAGCTTTATTGAATTCATTATTAAGAAACTCATTGTATTCTGGCATATCAAATGTTGTTCTTCTTGGAGATAAGAAAGACTTAATACGTTTAGTTTCTTCTGACTCACCTTCTTTTAAAGCAAACTGATATGGATCACCAAATAAGATCTTATGGAATTCAATGTTGCTTATGACATAGTTGATATTTACATACTCAATAAGGTTTCTTAACTTTTCGTCTGTAAGATTATATCTATTGATTCCAGATATCTTAGCAAATACACTATTAAGCATTGGGTATGCTAAAGCTTTACCATTTGCACTAGGAACTACTTGTCCATATTCTTTAAGCGTAGCAATTGTATCGTTTATATATTCGTCAAAATATGACTTTATAGAACCATTAATCTCCTCTTCATTCTCAGCTATAAAGGCAATCACTTCCTCATCAGAAGCAGACTTCATTACTAATTCAGTATTGATCTTAGCTAACATATCTTCAGATAGAATGTCTTTGAAGAAACGCAAGTCATAAGCTCTATTGCCTATATTCTTAAGTTTCTTTCTTACATCAGCATCTTTAGCTAAAGCAATATCATCTTTTAAGTATCCTTGGAATATCTTATATGTAGTATCCCATCCTATTTTAGTACCAAATTGTTTAAATGGAACATTTATACCAAGGTCCATTTGCCATTCTGTACTACTTTCAGCAGGAAGTAATATATAGAATCTACCATTAACATTTTCATTAATCTCTTGTGTATATCTATTACCAAGTGTTAGTTTACTTGTAGAAGTACCATCATCTGTATCAACATCTTTAGTACCTTGAATATATCCTACTTTAAGATCTCGTTTAATATTACCATCTTCATCAATATATAATCCATCTTTCTTTAAGATGAGACTGTTTGTAGAGAATGGATCATTTAATTCTGGTCTAGCTTGCTTAAGGTTTTCTAATGTACCAGCTTCTCTCCATTCATTCTCAAATACAGAAGAATTATTATTTTCTGCATAGCCATTAGTTCTTTCTCCTTCCACATTAATATGCGTAGGATCAAAGTTAGGATTAGTAACTCTAACTAACATTTCACCCATAGCATTTAATGGTCCCTTGATATCTAATAACTTACTGGTAACACTACTTAGTATATCACTCTTACTACGAAGAGATGTTAAAAGACCTCCTATTGCTCTACCAAATACATTCTTTTCTCTAGTGGTAAGTTTATTGTATACATCAATTGGAAAGATTACACCTATCTTACTTAAGAAGTCTACCATTTGCTCAGGGTTCTTAATCTCTATATTAGATAGGTCACCCACCTTGTAAACCTTATTTGGTTTATCAAGAACAATAAGAGACTTACTATCTTTAGATAAAGCTTTGATACCTTCAATCCAACCCTCTACTACATCATCTATAGCATCAGATAATTCTGCAGATCCTGTATACACCTCATCATCAGAAACATATTGTATACGTGCATTAGGATGTTGCTTAGTAAATGTTTGGTAGAAGTTAATAAATAATCTCCAGTCATGAGCTTGGAACTTAGAATAGTCTATAGCTGTTTCCTTATTTTCAGAACCTAATTTATCTATAGTTCCACCAAGTTTAGACCATAATCTTACATAGTTACTATCTTGCTTAGCTAGAGTAAGTAGTTTATCTACCACCTTACCTATAGAAGATGTATTAGAAATCTTATTCAATATAGTGGCAAACGCTCTACTAAAGTTCAATAACATGAAGCCTTTTGCACTACCTGAAATTACTTCATCAGGCATTTGTAAACGTAATGCATTCTCTTGATTAGTAGGTACAGTTAAAACTAATGACCCTACAGTAATCTTGATTGGGAAACTAGATTGTTTCTTCCAGTCTACAGAGAATGGTTCTGGTGCATAGTCACGATTAGTATTATCATCATTATTAAAAACAATAACATTATTCTCATCAAATTGAATCTTGAATGTGCGTAAGAACTCTCTTGATTTCTTAACCAGCTGACTCCAACCTTCTTCACCTAACACATCTAGCTTTCCTTCCTCAGCAAATTCTTCTTTGATTGTATCAAATATCTCAGGAGAAGTTAATAACTTAGGATTATATAAGTCCATGTTTTTGCTAAACACTTCAAAGAAGAATCTAGCAGCCACGTCCTGAACTGACTCGTGTGTAGTGGGTTCATCAAGACCAGGGATAACGCTCCACTGTGTAAGTTGATTATATACAGCAGGATTTAACTTAGTATCTTTAAATCTACCAGCCTCAATAGTTTTGAATAACTCATCTTTCTTAGATGGTTTATTTACAAACTCTCTAACAAATTGTATGATACTTCTGAAGAATTTTAATATTCTTTCACCAATACTTTTAGCAGGTAACTTACCTAATCTAAAGTCAGCAAAGTCATCAGCTATTCTTTCCTCAGCTTGTTGATCTGTAGCTTCCTCATAATAGATCATACTACCTGTAGCTCTATCTTTGAACTTACCAGATTTAGATTTAAACTCATCAAAAATAAGTTGTCTTTCTTCTGCACTTAAGAAGCCACCAAAGATGCCATGGAATATCTCATGATACTCTGTACCTCTAGCTGCAGACTTATAAAACTTAGCTACACCATTCTCAAATGCTCCCCATGCTTGTCTACCATCATTAGTAGTCATCACACGTTGTAACACTTCAAATGGAATACCAGCAGCGTTCTTAGCATGCCACTCTTTAAATAACTGAAGCTCAGCGTCAGTCATTCTAGGAACATCTAATCCTGCAATCTCTCTATAACGTTTCTTTGGTGCTTTTGTTTTCCCAAGAGCATTAACCTTCTCAGCTATTTGTTTATTGATTTCATCCTCAAGAGCTTTCTCTTCAGCATCATCAACAGTATCTTCTAATTGTTCTAACTTCTCAACGTTCTCTTGAACAGTTGGAGCAGGAGCTATATCATCTACTAAGCCAACTATTGTTGTTCTAGATGTAGCACCTGTATGATATATAGTAAATTTAGCACCTATCTCTTGTAAGTAATCTATAAACTGAATATCTACTCCTGGCATATCTCCTACAACAAATTCTGCACCATTATTTTTAGCTTTTAATATTGCATCCTTTGTAGATTTTTGTAAACCTTTTCCACTAAACTTTGAATTTCTAGCTAACATAATTATACCATCATCATTTCCTGATTGAAGAGAAGGATTATTATCTAATCCTTCATAATTAGTACCAGTTTTATCAGCTATTTCTTTATAACTTGTATCTGTTGAAGATAAAGGTTTTAAGTTTTCTATTCTTTGAGTAGAAGTTACAAATGATTTATTATTAGTTGATACAGATTCTCCAATAAATCCATCAGCAACTTTCCTCATTGCCTTATCTTTACCATCACCTTGAACAGTACCTTTACCTGTATTTTCAAAACCTCCTTTATATCCTTGGAAACCTTTCTCATTAGAAACTACAGGAGCTGGTTGAGCTGCAGGAGCTGTCTCAGCATTCTTCATCTTATTCAATTGATTAGCAATTGCTATAGATGCAAAATCATACATTAGCTCTTGCTCACTTCTTGTAGCATCAAATAAAGATTTACCACTAGCATCCTTATTGTTTTTTAAGAAGTCAAAATAAGGAGCTGTCTTAGCTGGGTCTGCTACAATAGATTCTAAGTTTTCTATTGTATCAACTGTAACTGCTGGAACACCATTAGAGTTTAATCTAGCTGTGAACGTTACATTACCAAGAGCTTTAAGTTCTCTTGTATGTGTTGTTGTACCATCCATCTTATATCCACCAATCTCTGTGGCACCACCTTTAGCTACAGGAGCTACAGGTTTAGTAATCTTCTGTACAGCAAGTTCTAATCCACCTAACGTTACATACTTCTGTCTGTAGTTATATGGAACTCGATCAGATGGTTTTGTTACAGATGTAGATAGTGGTGTATCTTTAATTGATCTTCCTTTACCATTAGGAAGTTTACTAGATAACAAATAGCTTTGATAATTAGGCCATTGTCTATCTTTTAAATATTTATCCTCAAAGTAAAGTTCTGTAAATTCTTCATCATTCTTTTTAACAGAGTCATTGTTAACTGTGTTAAATGTATTCTGAAGCTGACTAACTATTTCTTTCTCAGAGATAGCTAAGTTAGCAAAGTTATATTTCTTACCACCAAGATATAGATCCATTGTTCTATCATCTATATACATTTGGTTGTTCTTAGTATCAGCCCCCTTCTTCCAGAACAATACATTCTGTAAGAAGTTAGCATACAATGGATTAAACTCAACATCCTTACCATCTTTAGCTTTCTTTTGAACATCTTCTGACATCAATCTTAATGCTTCAAAGATACTCTTAGCTTCATCTGGTGTAAACTTTCTATTGTTTAACCACTGCAATGTGTCACCATATTGCAACATTGGTCTTCCTTTAGGGATATTATAGTTTTCTCCATTGTGAGAAATGATTCCTGTTGTAGAAACTACAATTACATTAGCTTGATTCTTAATCTTCTTTTCAGGGATTAAGTTATCACCAACATGATTAGTTTCAGGCTTACCATCTACAGGAGTTTCAACAGCCATACCTCTAGAGATAGAGAAGCTGTATAACTGTGGATTGTTAGGATCTGAAGCAAACACATCTGCCCTTGCTTTCTTCCAAGCCTCCATATATGCTTCTGCTTCTGCCTCCTCACCTTTTTTAAATCTAGGCACAGGATTGCCTTGAGCATCTTTGTAATTATAATACAATGATGCTGTAGGCATATTAGCAAATACTAAACTATTAACATCTGCTTGTGTACCATCTACTTTAGATAAACGCTTACCATCTTTATCAACATAATAAAGAGTGCTACCCTCTTGTTCCACATAAACAGCAGTTACCAATCCATTATCTACATCAATAAGCTTTGCTTGCTCCTCAGGTGTAAACGTTTCTTGGCCATAAGCTACATTATCAAGAGTGGTTAATCCTAATCCTTTATATTGTTTAGGAGTGACAAGCATCACTTTGATGTTGTCTCTATTAGAGAAGTTCTTAATATTATTTAAGAACTGTCTTGTACGTATTTGATATGTCTTAGAAGGAGCAACACCATCATCCATTGAGTCTACAGTGGAGATAAAGAATATATCAACTCTCTTCTTCTTAGGTTCTTTTACTTGCTGCTCTTTGCTTGGGTCATCAGTAGATACTGCTCCAGACTTTATTTCTATTCTAGTTTGAGCAGCTCCTAACTGATTAGCTATCTTCTGTAGTTTCTCTTGATCTGTTTGAACTCTACTGAAACCAGATAACTTTCTAGGATTAATATCATAGATGTCACCATTAACATCTTCTATCTTAATTGAACCATCTGGATTAAGAGCCAAAACCTTAATCTTCTGTAAGTTATTAAACTCATCAGTTAGTTCATCAGATCTTTCTTGTGCTTTTTCTTTGCTAGGAAGTATCTCATATGTTCCATCAGGAGATACAACTTGCCATCTATCATCATCAAGTTTATTAATCTTTGTCTTATACACCTTACCCATCTCATACTCTCTATCCACCTCAAGATTCTCAGCTTGTTTATTAGCATTGTTGAATCTAAACTTTACAGGTTCTTTAGGTGTCTCTGGTGTAGGAGCAGTTTCTTCTTTCTTCTCTTCCTCATTTACAACAGCATCTTTATCAGAAGCCATTTCTTCTGCCTCTTTGAAGTATTTCTCAAAGCCTTCTTTAGTAGACATCTCATCATAAGCCTTAGATGCATCCTTCTTTCTTTTTTCTAAAGCGTTGATATCTACACTATAATCCATTAATTCTTGAGCATGTAAAGAAGCTACAGATTTACCTAATGTAGCATCTTGACCATTCAACTCAAAGTTTAATAAGCTATCAAATGTTTTATCATCTACCTTACCAGTATTAAGTGCTTGGGCAATTAGTTCAGATCTTGTACGTAATGCTTTGATCTGATCATTTATTTTCTTCTTATCTACAGGTGTAGTGTAATCTGTAATAGTCTTCTTTAAAGATGTAGCTTTCTCTTCATAGAACTTAGCTAATTCTGCAAGACCTTGATTATTAGTAAGTTGTGATAATACGTCTGTAGTGATATTAGGATTAATCTTATTAACAGACTCTTGAATAGATTGAATTCTACTATCTGCAAGCGTTGGCATTGCAGCAAAATAGGTTAAGTCTTTCTTATACTTTTCAAATGTAATATAGTTGTTAGCCTCAACAATACTATCTATATTATCAGCATTATAGTTTATCTTAAATGGATTCTTAAATGTAGTATTAACAGTTTCATATGTATCTTTAATATCATTTGATTTGGCAATCATACCATCTACATATTCACTTACAGTGGCTCTGTTTGTAGAATTGAAATCCAATTGGAACATACTTTCAAACTGTTCTTTGGATAGGTTTTTCAACATATTCAATTGCTCAACTGTTACATCATGCATTCCTGATGGAAGACGAGATGTTACAAAGTTGAAGAACTCATCAGCCTGTAAGTTTTTATATTTAAACACATCACCTGAAGCAGCAGCTTCTTCCATATCTTTTGCAATACCTGCAGAAGTTACAGTGTTATCATAGTTATTCTGTAATGTACTAGTAATACCCACTTGATTAAGTACATTAGTTGCTGTAGCTAATCTAGCATCTTTACTTAATCCTCTCTTAGCATCAATACCACTTTGTACACCACCAACAACAAGACCTGTTAATCCACCAATCAACATGTTCTCAAGACCTTCTGTACTAGTAAATTGTTCATTCAATCCATAGACAGTGGAATTGATTAATTCATTAACACCATTCCATTGTTCCTTATACTTATCACTCTTGTACTTTCTTGTGTAATAATCATATGTTCCTCTCTCAGCTGCAAACTGTCCACCTTCTTCAAACACACCCTCTCTAAATACATTAGCACCTGTTGGTCTAACACTTTCCCATACCTTTCCTAAAACAGATGTAGCTGCCTTTTTTTCAAACACATCTAAGCTACCTTCTTTTAATCCTACTTTACCAAGTCCTTCTAACTCTTGTGTAAGTGATCCAGATATAGCTCTGCTGCCTGGAACACCAACCATTGTTTTAAATAAGTTATTGAACTGTAATGAGTTGGATACAGTGAGTAATGCCATGTTAATACCAAACCTGGTATTCATAGCATTTGTAGAAAGGTTTTCTATTTGTTGTAAATCATCTCCTGTAGGCTCTTCTCCTGCATGAGTGAGTTTGTATTGGTTAGTTAATTCATCCTTAACCATACTATATCCATTCCTAGACTCAACACCAGCTTCTGTCATAGCAGAACCTAATATAGCTGTGGTAGTTCTAAATCCTTTTCCTAATTTTGCAGCTGCTGCCAATTGAGCAAGTTCAGTTACTTTGAACATCTGAGCTTCTGTCTTACCAAGTCTTTCACCTAATTGTTCAAGTCTTCCTAATTGAGAAATTTGCGTTGCCCCTAATCCTCTACCTATAGCAGTCTCAGCACTAAATAATTTATTTAGATATAATGAAGCCTTACCAATTTGGTTAGCTAATAGTGGAATCTCACCTATACCTTCTGTTACAGCACCTATTGCAATATCTTGTACAACAGCACCACCAACAGCTCCTAACATAAATCCTAGGTTGGGAATAAACTTCTCACCCCACCAATATGCATTTCCTTTCATAAAGGGAATAGCAGATAAGAAAGGATTCTCTCTAACATACTTACTAGCATAGTTAGGAAGATCCTCATTTATATTTTTTACCCAGTTATCAATAGACCCTTCATATCCATCTGGATCTCCTGATAACTCAGATAGATCTTTTGATCTTGCAGCATCTAATACATTAGGAAAGTTTGTTAAAGATTGAGCAAATGTTCCAGCTCCTATCAATCCCATCTTAGCAATACCATTACCTAATATCTTATACCAAGGTTGGCTCTCTGCATATACATCTTCTAAATCAGGCATGTTCCTATCATAGATAGGATAGCGTCTATTTGCATATATTTCAGCAGCAGAAATAGAACCAAAAGATTTACCAAATCCTTTTGGAGCCACATCTGGTAAGTTTATTATTTCATCAATACTTAATCCACGTTGTTTTTCAGGGCCATATAAAGCTCCTCCAATAGATAAATCTACTGGTTTTGCAGAACCTAAAACAGATTTAGGTGCACCTAATTCACTTAAGTAATCAGTATCTTGTATAGGTTCTTGCTCAGACATTGCCATATTATTTCCAAGTTTTTTGTGCTTCTGTTATATTATCCTTATTCCAAAGACTCATTATTTGTAACATCTTTCCTTCTCCCTGATATCCATCACTTAATTCTTTTCTTTTCCAACCATCTGTTTTAGGATCTTTTACATATCCAACAAATAAAAATTGATCTGTCTCTGATCTTCCTGTATTGTTTGGACTTCCAATAATATCATATCTAAATAAAGGAGCATCTTTAGCTTTTTCTAATTGAGGAAGATCATATCCTGAATATCTAGCATTCACTGCATTAGTAGGATTGTCATCTGTTGCACCTGCTAAGTTTGTTGTCTTAGTAGGAGATGTATATATTAAATCTCTTATTTGATTAAATGGACTCACTTGTGTTGCTTGTGGAAAGTAGTTACGTAAATCTTCAGGAAGTACAGGAATTATTTCTACAGTAGTTCCTTGTGATACTATTATTTGTGCAGTGCCATCTCTAAACTTTTCAAGTTCCCAACCAACTTTTGCACCTCCTTCAGCACCACTTTTACGAGTGTTCCATAGCTTAGCTATATTATCAGCATTCCAATTTGGTTTTTGTTCAAGAGCATTATATCTACCTACAGCTTTGGTCAAGAATTTATCAATGGCTAATTCATCACCTTTTACAAGGTCAGGAGTTAAAGTTGCCTTTTGTGAAACAGTACTTGGACTTATACCTACCAAAGCTTCAGATTCATACTTAGGTATATTTCCTGTTTCACGTTTAACTATATCTGATGCTGTATTAAATTTATTTAAAGCATCTGTTTCACTAGCAGTTAAAGCTTTTCCTGTTTGTCTTTTTAAAAGAGGAGCTATTATTGAATAGTATTTACCACCTTGATAATTTGAAAAGAAATCATTTGCTCCTTTCACATCAAAAGTAGCAGGAATGCCAGGACGACCTGGTACACCATACTCTGATGTAGCAGCTGATGTATAACTTGGAACACCTTCTCTTTTATATTCAGCCATTCTAACAGCAACATCTGCTAGTTCTTTTGATGTAAACGTTTTTCCATTAATTACAACATCATTAGTACCAAGAGCATTTGCTGTTTTATCAATAGCTTTATCTAATCCTTTCTTCTCTGCATAGCTTATTGCATTTATTTTTGACTGAGCTGCATTATCTAATGCTTCAGCTTCTCTTATATATGCTTTTTGATTAGCAGTAAGATTCATTTGAGGATTCTTCTTATAGTTATTTAATAATCCCCCAAGAGCAGTTGTATATTGATTAGCCTGTTTTAAATCAGGAAATATATATTTAGCCCATTTGCTATCTAATGTAGCCTTCTGTGATAATATATCTACTAAATCTTTTCTTTCGCTTCCCACTGTAGGGATGGCTTTACCTGTACCAATTGTTCCCTCAGTTACATCTAGTAAATTAGTAGGTGCAAGCTCTTGTGCTTTTACTAATTTTTCCCATGCAAGTCTATTTTGAGCATTTGTAATACTAGCCCATCCTCTTCTACTTTCATCTTGAAACTGAAGTTGATCTAATTGAAACTTTTGTTTAGCTAACAGTGCTTGAGATGCAGGGTTAGCTACCCTTTCTTCTTCATATGTTTTGAAAGATAACTCTTTAGCAAGACGACTGAAATGGTTATCTACATAAACATCATATTTAACTGTATCTAATCCTTGCTCATTAATCTTTTTATCAAGAGTAGAAAGTTCTTCATTCATTTTTTTATCAAGAACTCCACCATCATACATGTCTGTCAAGTTCTTAAGAATTGCATTTCCTTGAGACTTTTGTGCACTTGTTAATTTAGGATTTTGTAACTCAACAGCTAAATTAGTAATCTGTTCATTTAGCATATCCTTTTTTAACTTATATGTATCTAGTATAGAATCTTGAAAAGTTTTAGTGTTTGCTCCTTTAAACTTAGCCCAACTAGTAATCTTTAACTGTTCTACATCATCACTAGTTAAGTTATCAGTAAAGGTATCATATATCTGTTGAGCAGGTGTTCCTTTTACTTTGATCTTAAGCATATCAAGATCAAGTTGTTTCTCTCCTCCTTGTGAAGGATCTATAGAACTTATTGTAACTTTCTTCTTTGTTGTAGGATCTATAACAGTTTTAAAGTAAAGTGTTTCTCCTTTATCATTTCTTACAAAAGGATTATCAACACTTGTTGATGAAGGGTTCTTCTTAAGTTCTTCTGCTAATCCTCTAAGCTTCTTATCTACATCTGTATAGGGTGTATATCTTCCTTGGAAGGGAGTTTTTAAATCTGGATTAGTCATCCAGTTATTTACATTAGATTCATAAAAATCTTCATTGTCTTTACCTGACTTACCTGCCTTTCTAGCAGCTTCTATTTCTGAATACCCTTTCTTAATAACACTTGTGGAATATACAGCATTTTGAACTATAGGATCTTTAGCCACCTGACCTGTCATACCAGCAACAGAATTAACTAATTGTTGATTAGAGAAATCACCAGCAGCTACAGTCTTTAATCTGTTACCAAGCTCATTCATCTTTGATTCAAGATACTGCTTATGTTGAGGCTTAGCTATTTCTAGACCAGATACTCTATCAATATAGCTCTGAACTTTTCGTACACCTTGGTCATATTGGGCCTGTTTGGCCATACCAACCTGGGCCATGGCCTCAACTGGGAGTTCCTGGATGTAGGGGTTAAACTGTGATATTTGATCTGTAAACGATGCCATAATAATAATGTTAGCAAATGTAATTTAAAAATTTGGATCTACCAAGAGCGATAATGATTTTTGTTAAATTGCTCTAACTGAAATAGTTAGAGACTCTTTAATGCTTTTACGATAGAGCTATTCCTAGCTTTTGTCTTTGGTGTCTTCCCACCCTTCTTTTGATTATCAAAAGCACCATCTAATTCTGACATAGAAGGACCACCAGCTGCCATCTCGTCCTTAGTTAATGTTCTAATTCCAACAGGTTCTCCTGTTACAGAGTCTATTGTAAATCTTTTGTTAGCTGGTAAACCTGCAGCTGAAAGACCACCCCTTCTTGAACCAGCACCTGATAGATCAAATTGAGCAGGAGCATTCATATTAATAGCTCTGCCACTTGGGGAGAATCTGAATCCATACATGTTCTCCATAATAGCTAGCTTTCTATTAGAAGCTCTTTGTTTTGTAACCTTATCACCTATAGATTTAAGAGCTTCAATAGTTTGAGCTTTGGTATTAGACTTAGCTTGAGACTGTCTAACGTATTGTTGATCATTGATTGCCAAGTTTTTAAGCTTAGCATCATTTATAATAGCTCTGTTCTTATCATATACTCCCATTTTATTTGCCTGATTAACTCTATTTGATTCTCCAAATAACTTGTTCTTAGCTTCTATTGTTTGAGCCATAACTGCTGCTTGGGCAGCAGGATTATTACCAGCAGCTCTAAGAAAAGCTCTAGATTGAGAATCAATAGCATTAATTTGGTCATTGAAAGAAATGTCATATGGAGTATCCAACATTGGTTGAAACTGTTGAGCTTGTACAGGTTCTAACTGATTGTTAGCCAACGCATAGTACTCACCCATCAATTGATCAGGGTTTAAGTCTTCATTAGCATTAGAAGGTCTTAACCAAGGTTCTGCATAAGACAATGCTACTTTACCTATATCTCCTAATTTTTTCCAATCAATTGGTTTACGTTGCTTTTTATCTTTAGTATTAGTTTCAGCTTCCGCTTTGGTAAAAGGTCCAGGTAAGTCTGGCCATTCTAACAAGCTATAATCTATCTTTGGTTTCTTAGAAGAACTAACTACAGCTTCTGGTAAATCTGTTGCACCAAGTCCCATGAATCCTGGTTTACTCATTCCTCTTTTCATCATCTCACGATCTGCATTATTTAATGAATAGTAATTTTTAAGAATCTCCATACGTTCAGGATAGTTAGGATCAAGCAATGCTTCATCATCAAGACCTTTAAGAGTTTCAATTCCTTCTTGAGCTTTCTTCATTTTCTTACCATTCTTTCCCATCATGCTTATATCTGTTTCTTTCTCTAACTTACCTTCAGCTAGCTTGTCACTTTTAACACCTAACTCATTAGCTGTTTTGTGAATAGAGTCTTGTACTAACCCTGCTTCTTTAATTTTGTCAGCATTAATCTTTTGTTGTGCTTTTGCACCCATAAGATTAGCCATACCAGAATTCATACCTAATTTATCATATGAACTATTTCCATCATACTCTTCAATTAAGTCAAGTCCTTTTTGAATAGTCTTTAATTGCTTTGCATCATTCTTAGCTACGTCAGCTATGTATGTTTTAAACTTCTTACCCTTTGCTTTTGGATCTCCCATAAGGTCTGCTATTTCTTTATTAATTTTAATGTTACCAAACACAACAAGGTTCTCTTTAGATCCACCACCTTCTAGGTTATTGCCATCTTCTGAGCCATTGTCTTCTAGAACAGTAAATGGTTCACCACCTTCTACCTCTACACCATTCTCACCATACTGAGTTTGTATGCCACCATTGTCATGAGATGCTCCTCTGAACATTCCTATCTCACCACTAGGTAAGTTAGGATTGTATGATAAGGTCTCAGCATATCCACCTTCTCCTATTTGTAACTCTCCACCTAGTGCCATCTTTGAACCATTTTGAGCTTGAGGCATATCTGGTCTACCAGTGTATAATGCTTCTGCACTAGGAGCTGTATACCCCACTTGTGCAATGTGTCCACCAGCTCTTAACATGTCTGCATCATGTGGAGGTTTCAAAAGATCTTTAGCACTATACTCACCAAACTTAGTGAATGTCTGTGGCTGCCAATCATGACTAATCCATCCACCATTCTTTACATTTGCATTAAGAGGACCTTGAGATCTGTTCTCCATGAACCCCATCATACTTGTACTCATTGCAGTCTTGTCTTTTTGTTTTTGTAATTCTCTAGCTTGTTTAGCACCACCTGCTAAATTACCAAAGAATGTACCAGCTAATCCACCAACTGCACCACCCAATGGTCCAAATAAAGCAGTACCAGCTGCTGTACCTACAGCACTACCAATTTGTGCTTGACCAGAATCTTGGAAGTATTCTCCAAACTCTGCTTTAGGTATATCACCACCACGTCTGTATTGTTTGTATGTTTCTTCTAATGGTTCAAATCCAAGATCATTGTACATATCACCAGGATTGTACATGTTCTGAATCTCTGTAGGATTGCCACCAATCATTGTACCATTCTGAGCTTGTAAATAGTTTGTTTTATTACCATAAGGATTACCTAATTGTCCTGGTTGCACTTTATCATCTTCTGGTCTTACATATTGATTCTTAGGTCTTTCATTAGTTTGTTGAGCTGTCAAAGCAAGTCCTGATAATTGAGTAGCTTGTTCTGCTTTCTTCTTAGCTTTCTTTTGTGCACCAATTGCTTCGATACCTCCTATTATTGCTGGCAATGCTCCTAGAGCTGCCATACCTGCACCAGCAGCATCAAACCCACCAGCTTTAGCACCTGAATTAATTGCATTCTTACCTAACAACTGATCAGCAGAAGGAGTGGCAAACTGAGCTGACATATCAGATCCCATCTGTTGTCCACTCATCTTAGCCATAGATGCATTATTAAAAGCATCTCCCACTTGCTTCATACTACCATCTGGATTCATCCCAGCTTGATTTGTTCCTTGAAGATAATTATTAAAGTTTTGTGGTTTCTTTTTCATTCCTATTCCATACTGAGCAATAGGAGGATTGCCAAAGTCAGTCAACTGATGTAATTGGTCATTAACCATTTTACTACCCATGGCAGCTTTCTTAAACTCTTTCTTGTGAGCTTTCATAAACGCTTCCTCTGATGGATATTTCTTATAGAACTCCTTCTCAGATTTAACTCCAGCAATCTTTAACATTTGGTCTTTCATATTATACTCTATTGTATGATTTATTTATATTTATTTAACCAGCCACCATTTTTCTTTTCTTCAAAATATCTAGGTTCCATTCCTTTAGGAATATCTCTTGAATAAAACTGATTACCTACAGGATTATTTAAATATGTTTGAGGATCAAAGTTTGGATTTTGTTTTTTATATTTAGGTTCATCCCACCAATTAATAGGACCTCTTGTAACACTTTGTGTACCAGTAGATTTATTTATAGTTCTAGGTCTTACGATATGATCATACCCACCTATATCATTTTTAACTCTACCAATTCTTCTAAGATCTAATCCTGTTCCAATAACTTCTCTTTCTGCATTAACCATATCAGTTGGGTTTACACCTATACTTGCAGCCCAATCTTTAGATTTACCTTTAAGTAAATCAAAAGTCTTATCTGAGGGTATTCCATATTCATTTGCTAAAAACTCATTACCCATTTGTTTAGCATATCTGTTTGGTATAACTAATCTATCTACAGCACCACTTTGATAAGATGGTAATCCCACACCAGCTGAAAATGAACTTGGACGATCTCCTAAATTCAATTTATTACCTACAAACTCTGCACCTAATGATTGGTTTTCAGGATTAAACCTTCTTGTAAGGATAGCATTATTATTAATAGTTAATTCATTATTATTGATAGCATTATTTAAAGCATCTTTTTTAGATTGATCAATTGTTCCCCATCTTCCTGTAAATGGTTTACTATCATATTGATATTCTAATAACAAAGCTCTATCAGCATCTGATAGTTTATTTGCGTTAGCTATTCCTTTAAACATAGAATCACTTGCTTCTTGACTAATTCCTTTAGCAGGACTTTTCCAAGCAATAGGTAAAGCAGACTCACCTGTAGCTACTGTATTATAAATTCTACCAGTTTGTTTAACAGCAGCTTTGGCACCTTTACCAACAAGCTTACCTGCTGCCAATCCACCTTCCATTATCATTGCTGCTTCTATAGCATCTTGCATATTCTCAGCTCCTTTGCTAGCAGCCATTCTATTTAATGGAGTATTGTCTTCAGCTATTCTTTGTAACTTCTGTTTATCAAACTTAGCTTGTTCTCCTGGTTTAGGAGTGTATTGAGAAATAGTAGACTTAGGTCTATTCATTCTACTTAATCTTTCTTCAGCTTCTTTCTTTAAAGAATTTGTGTTAGAAATATTATCATACTTACTTAACCAATCTCCATTCTGAGCCATAGGAAACTCTGTAACCTTCTCACCATCAAACTTATAATCTTGATCAGGATACATCATCTGTGTATCACCTGTATCAGATACACCAAGTACAGGATAGTCAACTCCCTGCATAGTGATGTTATTAGAACCTATCTCTGTTATTTCACCTGGGTAAGCCCATTGTCCTCTATCATCTTTAATCACAGAACCATTCTTACTTATAGTCTTAGGTTTGAAGTCTAGTCCATTCTGATAGAAACTCATTTCCTTGCCATTCTGAGCACTTGCTTTTGTCTTCTTAGTATACTTACCATTAGCAGGAGCTGAGCCAGCTGTGCGTGCGTATGTGAATCCTACAGCACCTGGTAAAGCACCTCCCATTGCAAACTGTCCACCCCATGCTGGAGACTTCCAGTTGTATGCTGTATATCCTTCTCCTACAAAGTTAGGACCTGCAGATACTTTGACATCATTAACATTAGGTTTCTTACCATAGTTATCTTTAGTCTTTTTCTTTAAGACCAAACCTCCTTGTTCATATTTGTCTAACCACTTTGCCATTACTTATAAGAGATTTGAGCAGGTGTAATAATGAATTGAGAAACAATGTGAGCTATAGAACTGTTATCAAGGATATGTCTTACCTTCAAGTCTTTAGCTCTTAATGGTTCTTTCTTAAATGATCTTTTTCCATAATCCATATTCACTTGATTTACAACCTTATCTATTGATAAAGATTCACAACTTGTTGTAAATAAAGGTAATGCTTTATTTTTAACTAACCCCCAAAAAGTATTATATTGATAGAAATTATCTGACTTAGTATAAGTGATAGTTTTGCTTTCAGTATTATAGATTGGGTAGGTTAAGTATTGTTTTAGGTTATGCATTGGCTTAGGTACTAACTCTAATATACCTGTGGACTGTTGGCTATTGTATAATACAGCTTTGTTAAACCATTGATTATCAACAGCTATCTGAGCATTGTCATTAAACACACCATCTAGAATAGGTAGGTAGTTATATACCTTACTGTAGTCTTTTACATTCTGAAGTATCTCATCATAGCTCTGATAAGAGAATGGATACTCAATGATGTAAGGTTCTACATTGTCATAGTATTTATTATAGTGTACTACACTTGTTAAGTGTCTCCACATAGACGCTGTATTACACACAGTGTATCTTAATGCAGCAAGTTGTTCTATAGTGGCAGTACCAATTGTAACCTCTAAAATTGTACGACACTTACCTACAGATGTTATAATAATCTTAGTAACAGCATCATCTACACTGACAGTATACCCATCAATTAGATTTTGCTTAGTGATGTCAGTGCCCAAGACTGTCCCTAAGTTATCAGTGATATCAAAGGGTCCTGTTCTGCCACCTGAGCATGTTAATCTTATTATTACTGTTTTAGCCATTTATATTATTTTATTATACTGGACAAGTTGGTGGAGTTACATTCTGTGCTGTTAAATTTACAAGACCATAAACAGGAGTTGGAGTTACTAAGTAATCCTCATACCCCTCTACACTAGTAATTGGTCCACTTGTATATATTGTTCCACCAGCTGTTACATCACATACGTTAAATTGTATAATATTTCCTGAACCTGATACCCACTCACCACGTATGGTGTAAGGTAACTCGCTTATCAATGGGTATATAGTTCCACTTTGAACACTTCCTGCTGTAGATGTAATGCTTAATAATTGAGATGCAACATTATTAAATATTGTTAATGCTCCTCCTGATTGATTACCAACTCTCCAATCTAATCTAACTGTTGTTGGTGCAGCTGTGGTAGTTGTTGTAGTAGTTGTACAATCTGTACAAGCTGCTGTTCCTTCTAATGTACAAGCAGACTCTGTTACCACTGCTGTACCAGATAGGTTACAGTAGTATATAACTGTTGTTGTAGTTGTAGTGGTAGGAGAAGGAATCTCTGTTACAGCCACTGCTGAGATGTTACAACCTTCATTTAATCCTGAATAGAAGAAATTGTTTTCTCCTATGTAGAAGTTAGGTATGTATGTATGGAAGCTCACCCAACTCTTAGTATTGAAGTTAAAGGATACTGTCCATGATTTATTACAGAAATAGTTTAAGTCTGTTATTTCAATATATCTTTTAACTGAAGTGTTTCCAGCTACAGGTTGATTTATATAAAACTCTTTAGTCAACTCATCATAGAATATGTTCTTATCTGGCTGAGGGATATAGTCTAACTTAGTGATAATCACTCTATCATACTTACTATCATACACACCATGAAGACCAATGTTTTTAAAATGATTATCTATATCAACAGTAGGATAGTATCTTAATATCTCAAATGACAAATGGTCTGTAAAGAATCTGTTAAGACCAGAACCATATCCAGATATGTCAGTTGCTTGGGTACCAGTTATTAAGAATATCTGTCCTCTCTTAGCATCTACAGTTATTTGTCCTTGAGGTATCTTAAGTAAGAACTTATTCTGACTACCCACATATCCAAGATCTGTCTCAGCATAATCTATAGGAGGTGGTTCAACACTGCTGAACAATGAAGGATTACCTAAATAAGCTGCTTGAGGATTGCTTGTATTCACTGTTAACATATTACCATATAACAATGTCTTGTTCTCAAATCTAGCCAATGTTGCTCTATTCTGTATACCATCTAAAGATATTAGATTGCCATAGTTCTGAGGAAAATCAAAGAAACTTATTGGACGATATATCAACCAGCTATTTATTCTGTTATCAGAATAACTTTCTTGTCTATCAGAGTATATTGCTCTGAATGGAAAGTATGTATAACATAATTGTTGTTTCCAATCTGAAGGCAAATGAGAAAAGAAATTCTCTGTGTTTTGCTTAGAAAAAGTATTATTGTAATAATATGTATTATCAAATGTAATAGGCACCACTGATTCTTGGAACCAAGTATCAGGAATACCTGAGCTTACGTGTGGGTAGAAGTCACCTTCTAAGTTATTAAAGGCTTGACGTAAGTCTACATTGATAGAAGTTTCTACATAGTAGTAAGGAACACCATAAGCAAATGTATACATCTTACCATCATATACATAGTTTTGGTTACCAAGTAATGTTGTACCTGGAGCAGGTGTTGTAGAAGAAGTAGTAGTGGTAGTATTAGGATCATCTACTTTAGTATTATTAGGACAGTCTAGATAATTAGCTTTTACTGATATAATGTTCTTCATCAAAGTACCACCTACATAATAGTCATACAATACAGATCTAGCAGAATACCAATATTGTGGATATGCTACATTACCTATCTCATCATAAAATATATCAGAATCATCTGGAGCTCCCACTCTATTATCAATAAAGAATGGTAGTTTAGTTTTAAATCCAAACTTACCAATAAACGTATCTCCACCAAATATCACTTCAGGATCAGGAGAAGGCAATGCTCCAAATATTCTTTGGAATCCTGTATCAATAGTTTGATATGAATATATCTGTCCATATTGACCATTGTTAATTGTCTTTATAGAACCATAATATGAAACAACCTTTATAGGTTCCTGAAACTCAGGGGCTCCACAATTTCCTCTTTGTGAAAGTGTAAATCTTGAGTTATCACTAATCTGACTTGTTCCTGCTACGACAAGAGAAGTTGTTTGGTTAGGGTATGGTAAAGGTGCTACAAATGCACCATTTCTATTTTCAATACTTTTAGTGTAAACAGATGATTCTCTGTTCCAGTTATTAAGATCAAGATCATCTCCTACATTCTGTACACCAGGGAATATGTATTGATATCTATCAAGCTCTCTTTGTTTAATTCCTTGATCGTTTTGAATATCTGCACTATAGTCATAGCTAGATATAGAGTTGAAAGAATATGCAAAGTTTCTTCTAGTAGCACCATTTACATATATCTGTAAATAAGTTTGGTATGCTGTGAACATTGCTGTGGCACTAAATCCACCTAGATCAGCAATCTTTTTACTAGAGTTCAATGCATCTATTTGTGCTTGTATAGTAAGAAGTCTATACATTGAATGTTTCTTCACTTGAACAAAGTGAGCTCTACCAGCTCCAAATAATACACTCTCAAGCTTAAGAACAGATCCTAATGTAGGTTGTCCAAAAGAAGTTTCTGGTGAGTTAAATACTTGTCTATAAGGAGATTGAGCATTATTAAATCCATCTAGTTGATCAGGAAAACAATTCATATTTACACTACTTCCTGCAACTATTGTAAATTTATCACAACCTGATACAAACACAGGAGTACCAATTGAATTAACTGTTTCTGAAGTACCTTTTTCTACAATTATAAATTCTGTAACTAATGTAACAGGATTTTGATAACTGAAAGTAGGACTTGGTTGAAAACTTAAAAATCCATTACATCCATTTTGTGCAGAGATTATAAAAGTTTCAGGTGTAACATTTTGAAACGTAGCAGTACCAGTATTTATAACAGGAAGTGTAAGAGAACACACTTCAGTGGTTGCTGTAGTAAATTCAAGACTAGTTACTTCTCCTGTATTACAGTTTGTATATTGTAAAGCACCATCAACAGTAGCTGTAACTTTGAACGTATCACATTGAGACATATACGCATTACTATCCTGAAGTAAGAATGGATCTACATTTAAGTCATTGTAAGGATAGTTAGGATAATAGTATTCTGTTTCTTCTCTTTTATATTTACCTACATTTCTTAATATACCTTTAGCAATAATAGATTTGTTTGTAGATCTATTACCTCTAACTATTTTAAATCCAACAATAGCATCTTTCTCAGCATCTGTTAAGCTAGAAGATTGAATAAGAAATCCCACTTGTTGTACATCTATCTTTACACCTATTGGATAAATAGCATTAGATGCCTGCATCACTGGTTCTATTTGACCTCCAACATATGTAATAGGAGGAGTCTCAAAATAAGGAGATACTAATACATCAGGAAACTTATGATGTCTAATTGGTTCACCAGCAAGATCTCCCCATACGTCTACATTACAAGGATATGTATCTGTAGATTCCCAATAAGAAAAGTCTCCAGATTGGTATGGATAGGCTTCTCCTATTTTACCAGCATCTCCTATAGGAACAGGATATGTAACTAATACACTACCTGTATTATATATTTTCCAATAAGGAGCTACAGTTCCTTCTCCAATAAAGTCAGCATTAGTATTATATACAGGAGTTAAATCAGTAGAAATTGCTGTTCTACCAGGAATGTGAAAACCATCTGTTTGTTTACCATTGTCTAATAAAAAGACTATTTCAAAGGCATACACTTCATCTCTTAAATATCCTCTAAGATTAGCAGTGTAGAAACCATCAGCATATGTATTGTTAGCTGGTAATTTATATGTCTCCCATTGAAGTTGAATTTGACTAGCAATGCTTTGATAGTTAATCCTATCAATAGAAGTAAGGTTGTCCCAAACTATAACATCTTGTACGTTTGTAAGGTCTTGAGCAATCTCATAGTAAGGAAACTTCTCAAGTATATCAGGAAGACTTAAAGGAATATTGGTTAAAGCTTGACCTGTATAAGTGATTGTTCTGTCTTTATCTTGGATATTATAAGTACCCATAAGTTCTACAGATGTACCACCATTTATAGTTTTAATAATAGCTATATTAAAATATTGGAAGTATCCTGTAATATCTATATTATTTATGTTTATTACAATAGATTTTCCTACAGAATATTGAAAGTCAGGTGTTGTTACTTCTGTATTTGCAATTGATGTAGGATTAGTAATAGAGTAGTAGGAGGTATATGCATCACCTGAAGCATTACAGTATTGAATAGCAAACTGATATGTACCAGCTTGGATATCTCCACCTACAACAATATCAATAATGTCCAAGCTAGGAATGCTAAAGTTAGGTTGTACTTTTAACTTGTTACAATCAAGTGTAGGAGGAAGTTGGATTTGTGGATCACAGTTTTGATCACTAAGATAGGCAGCTACGTATGGAACTTGATCAATATTAATATATCTTCTTGGATTAAGACCATCTGTCCAATAAACCTCAGTGCTACAGTTGGTAATCTTATGTACAGCTTTATGAATAGGATAGTCAATGTTAAAGTTCAAACAAGTTGAATTTGCACAAACTATTAAATCTGTATCAGGGATTGGAGTACACAATGTACGATATACACAATCATTGTTTTCCATATATCCTATCTCACTTCCTCCTGTTTCAGGATTAGCTAAGAAGAATATATGTTTATTTTTCTCTTGTATGAAATGTGTTCCAATAAGTTGATAGCCTTCAGGAAACTCTAGACAAGCTTCATTACCAGGTTCATTCTGATAGTTTACAGAGTTAGCATCAAAGTTTTCTAGTGCTGCGTTTAGTGCATACGAAAGTTTTCCCTTCTGTACTTGATTTACAGAAGAGTCCATATCTAGTCCAATTCTTCCAAGATTAAATTCTTGTTTTATGTTAGATGGTCCTTCTTGGTTATCTGCCATATCTTGAGCTTCTGTTTGGTAATTCATATTGTGCAAAACGTTGTAAGTCATTTCTTACTCTTCTTTGCTTTGTCCATGGATCTTGTTTCTTAATCTCAATGTAAGCCATGATAAAGGCTTCTTCTGAAAGTTGCTTATAGTAGGCTAACTTAGCTTGTATTTGATTGAATGTCTCATCATTAATTTGATTAGATA